>Ga0068856_100000086_pt1 | contig 87570 bp, 67 predicted proteins | sample KBSCornC62_FD_66595 | JGI IMG/M metagenome (GOLD analysis project Ga0068856, IMG submission 66595) | Corn rhizosphere microbial communities from Kellogg Biological Station, Michigan, USA - KBS Corn C6-2 | ecosystem: Host-associated > Plants > Roots > Rhizosphere > Soil ...
CGAGTTGGCCCCGCTTTCCACGCTGGCGCGCACCCTGATCGAAAAGCGCGGACGCCTTGACGAGGACGATATCCAGGGCTTCGTGGCCGCAGGCTTCAGCACGGAGTTGCTGCTGGAGGTGATCGCGATCGTGGCCGCATCCACCATCACCAATTACACCGGCAGTGTCGCGAAGCCGCCCCTCGAGCACGCCTTCAGCGCCCATGCATGGCGAGCCTGAGACAGCCCGGTGTTGCCACAGGGCATCGGGCACCTCCCGGTGCGGCGGCGACCGCCCCCGTCGTGTCCGATGACCGGGACGAAAAGAGAAATGGCTGCCGCACAGTGCGGCAGCCATTTCGTGCCTGCGGCGATGTCCCGGACTTACTTGCCCGTGTTTGCCGGCGCAGGCTCGAGGTTGAAGTTGAGCGTGGTGATCTTCGCATCCAGGCCGCGGATCACGTCGCTGGAGAGGTCGTTGGTGGTGTTGCCGCCCAGCACGGCGTCGCGGTTCAGCAGCAGGCCGCAGTGGTGGCTGGCGTAGGAGCTGGCGACGATGGGCTGCGCCTGCTGGCCGATCTGCTGCATCACCTTGCCGCGGGTCAGCTGGATGCGCTGGTCGAGCTCGTTCACCTGGCCCTGGAAGGCCTGCATGCGCTGCTGCAGGGCCTGGCCCTGCTGCTGGCGCTGCGCCTCCGTGAGCGTGGACGACTTCTGCTGGAACGCCTGGATCTCGGCGTCCAGCGGCTTGCGCTGGTTTTCCAGCAGCGACTGCTGCTGCGTCGCCAGCTGCTTCAGCCGCTCGCTCGCTGCCTGCCCCACCTTGGAATCCGCGAACACCGCCTCGCGCGAAAGCATGCACACACCGGGCACCGGGTTGCCGCCCAGCGGATTGCTGGCGGCCGGCGCGGCGGCAGCCTGCGCCTGTGCCGGCGTCACGGGGGCGAGGGAAAGACCGGCGGCGGTGGCCAGTGCGGCGACAAGCAGGGAACGATGCATGTTCATGTGGAGATATCCGATGGCTAGGCTTGGGAGTTCCGCGAGCCCCAGCGGCCCACGGCAGTGCGTGAGCATACTCGCAGCCAGCTGTCTGCCGGATGGCTGCAGGGGCCGACGACTCCGCACTTTGGCGGCATTAGGCCATCTTCAACCGCCGGATCGCGTGTGCCCGATCGCATTCCCGGCGATGCCCGTGCCCATCGATCCCACCGTGCCGGTCGTCAGGTTCCCATCGCTGCCCCGGTATGCCTTAATCCCCTCGTTCCCTGTCGCCGCGAGCGGATCATGATCCTGCGCTGGATCGCCTGCCTGTTGCTGCTGCTGAGCGCCGACGCCTGGGCCGGCGGCCCCGTCGCCACGGCGCGCGTCGCCTTCGACCGCAACGGCATCACCGCGATCCGCGTGCATGGCTATGCCGACCAGGCCACCGGCCGCAAGGTCACTGCGGACGATCCGGTGCGCATCGCCTCGATCTCCAAGCTGGTCACCACGCTGGGCGTGATGCGGCTGGTGGAGGCGGGCAAGCTCGACCTGGATGCGGACGCGTCTACCCTGCTCGGCTGGCGGCTGCGCAACCCGGCCTTCCCGGATACGCCGATCACCCTGCGCCTGCTGCTGTCGCACCGCTCCAGCCTCACCGACGACGCCGGCTACTGGCAGACGCCGCTGGGCGGCGAACTGCGCGACATCCTCAAGGACCCGCGCGCCTGGGACACGAAGCACGCGCCGGGTACTTATTTCCACTACACCAACCTCAACTTCCCGCTGGTGGCGCAGATCATGGAGCGCGCCACCGGCGAGCGCTTCGACAAGTTGATGGCGCGGCTGGTGCTGCGTCCACTGGGCATAGCCGCCTGCTTCAACTGGGCGCTGTGCAGCGACGCCACTGCCGCCCGCGCGGTGGTGCTGTACGACGCCGACGGCAAGCCGGTGAAGGACGACAACCACGGCCGCAAGCCCGCCTGCCCGGTGACGCCGGCCAGCGACGGCAGCTGCGACCTGTCGCGCTGGCGCGCCGGCGAAAACGGTGCGCTGTTCTCGCCGCAGGGCGGCCTGCGCATTTCCGCCAAGGGGCTGGCGCGCATCGGCGAACTGCTGCTCGGCGACGGCAGCATCGACGGCAAACGCCTGCTCAAGCCCAGTTCCATCCAGGCGATGATCACGCCCGAATGGCAATACCGCCCCGGCGACGGCCTCACCTGGGAGGAAGACGGCGGCAACGTCGACCAGGGCTTCTTCTGCCGCTACGGCCTCGCCGTGCAGACGCTGGCCACGCCGGTCAAAGGCTGCCGCGACGACCCGTTCGGCGATGGCGTGGCGCGCGTGGGCCATTCCGGTTCCGCCTACGGCTTGCAGGCCGGGCTGTGGGTGGACCGCAAGCGCGGCACCGGCGTGGTCTGGTTCGCCACCGGCATGCCGGACGATCGGCTGGGCGGGAAATCGGCGTTCAGCGCGGTGGAGGAGGCGCTGGCGCGCTAGGGCACCCAGGCCGACATCGAAAACCTGACGAAGGGATCATGCATGGCGTCCGAATCGTTTCCCACCACTGCACCATCGACCGACACGACACAACGCAAGCTGTTCGCCGGCATCGTTGCGGCGACGCTGCTGGCCCTGGTCGTCGTGATCGCCGACCTGGCGAGCGGCGGCCGGCCCGATCCGCAGCCGCTACGCGCCGCCGCCACCTTGCTCGATGGCTCCTGGCGCTTCCATGTCGGCGACGACCCGCGCTGGGCGAGCGCCAATGCGGACGACAGCGCCTGGGAAACGGTCGACCTGACCGCCCCGCCCGGCAGCCACGACGGCGACGTGGGCCTGCCCGACTACGTGGGCGGCTGGATGGCGCGCGGCCATCCCGGCTACCACGGCTACGCCTGGTACCGGCGCGTGGTGACGGTGCCGGCCGGACACGCGTCGTGGGACATCCTCGGGCCGACCCTCGTCGAGGACGGCTACGAGCTGTACTGGAACGGCCAGCTGCTGGGCGGTTCGGGCCGGCTCGGCCCGAACCCGCGCGTCGTGGGCACGCGGCCGCTGCAGTTCGCGCTGCCTGCCGATGCGGCGGGCACCCGTGGCGTCCTCGCCGTGCGCACCTATATGGACCCAAGTTCGGCGGGCGCGGCCGACGGCGGCGGCATGCACACCGCGCCCATCCTGGCACCGCGGCCGACCAGCGATGCGCTGCACCGCGCGCAATGGCAGCGGACTATCGCCGGCTACATCGTCGAGGTGGTCGAACCGGTCGCCATGCTGGCACTCATCGGCCTGGCGCTCGCGTACCGATCCCGCAGCAGTCGCAAGGGTTTCCTGGCCTTCGCCGGCATCGCGCTCGCGCTCATGGCAGCCCGGCGCCTCAACAACGCCATCACCGCATGGACCGACCTGCAAAGCCTGGCCACCTACACGTGGCTGGCGTCGGTGATGTGGATACCGACGGTGGCCGCCTGGACGTGGGCATGGAACCGCTGGTGCCCGCGTCCGTGGCGGAGCATCGATGCGGCGGCGCTGGCGCTGGCGGTCGCCGGGATCGTCGGCGTCGCGACCCATTCGGCGGCCTGGACCAGCGCCAGCCGGTTCGGATCGGTCGCGCTGTTCGTCGTGATCGGCGTGCGCATGCTCCGCAGCGGCCCGATGCGCATCCTGGCGCTGGTCACGCTGGCCTCGATCGTGGCCGCGCTGTTCGGCGGCGAGCTGCTCGATCCGATCGGCGTGCCGGGCATCTGGTTTCCGTTCGGCATCGGCGTGTCGCGTACGCAATATGTCTACGCGGTCGCCATCCCGCTGCTGGCCTTTCTGGTCGTGCGGACCTTCGCCGCCGGCACGCCGGATGCGCGGCAAGGTGGAAAGCCTGCATGCAGTGCAGCAGAACCGGAGCTTGCGCAGTAGCACTTCCCACACCGACTCCTGACAGGTGAACCCAGCCCGTTGCTGGCACTTCCCGATTCCCTCCGTTTCTCTTGGAGAAGGCCCGATGCTCAAGACCTACACCGGAAGCTGCCACTGCGGCGCCGTCCGCTTCGAGGCGGATCTCGACATCAGCACCGGCACCGGCAAGTGCAACTGCACGATCTGCACCAAGATGCGCCTGTGGTCGGTCAATGCCCTTCCAGACGCCTTCCGTCTGCTGGCGGGCGAAAACGAGCTCACGGACTACCGGGGACGCGGCAATTCGGTCGCGCACCACCAGTTCTGCAGGCACTGCGGCATCCGGCCGTTCGAATGGGTCGACATGCCGAACATGAGCGGCAGCAAGTACTACAACATCAACGTCATGTGCCTGGACGGCGTCGATATCGACGAGCTGATGCGTGCGCCGGTGACGTATTACGACGGCCTCAACGACAACTGGGACGAAAGGCCCGCCGAGACGCGGCACCTGTAGGAACGGTGCGCACTGAATGGAACACTAAAGGGGAAACACGGCAATCATGCCAACTTAATTCCCTCCGCCCCCTTTGGCGTCCGAAATTGTGACCCCGTTACCTGACCCCGTTATCGCTAGAACCAGCCTCCTGAACTACGCCCTGCAAGATAAAATAACCAATAAAGTGATCGAATGGCTTTTGAACAGGTTGACCGATGATCACCACCGCCCCCCGGCCACCTTGAGCGAATATTCTTCTGATCCACAAGATAGTTTTTTTGTTTCTGTACTGTTGATCATCGATCGACAGCCCCATAACACCCAAATCCCCGCAGCGCGGATCGAACAGCTGTCTTCCATGCTCGGTAAATCTAACCTCCGAATGAAGCTCAATTAATTTACCATCATATTTATTCAAATTCTTTAATAAATAACACATATCCACGACTGGATATGGCTGCCTCGCAAAACTCTGAAAAGAGATCGCGATCATCGTCACCACAACTAATGCCTTAAAAACCAAGTTAATGGCAGCCATACGCTTCACAGTTAGCCTCCTCCTGCGCATTCCAAATTCTAAATTCGCCTGCTGCAAACTTGGGCCAAGAAGGATTCCAAACGGAGTACATTGAAACGACGCCATAAGCCTGGTTGATATAAGATTGACTCATGTAAGCATTGAATTCAGTTTGATATCGCTCTTCTCCTGGCATAGGGTTTCTCCCCCATTGCACCTCATCGACCACGTGCTGACCCTCGTGAGCAAGGGTTGCCGCAACCTCGATTCCATTTTTACCAAAATTGGCCTTCAACGCATTTAGGTCGAACTTAATCAATACACCGGCATTCTTATCATAAGACGCCTCCGCATTTGATCCGGCATCATCAACTTTTCCGAATATAATTGAAACGTTGTTACCATCATTTTCGGTTCCAAGCGAATTCAGTATTTTCTGAAGAGCCCTAGCTTGCGGCGAGCGAGAAGCGTAACTTTTTCTTGCTCTTTGTATGCGATCTCTAGCCCTTTTAACCATTCTACAGCCAGATTTGTTGTTCTTTGTATCGCAATTATACATGCCCGTTGGATCAATGCGATTGATCGGATTATTATCCACATAGGCATATCGATTGAAGCCGAAGAGATTGCCCGACACCGGTCCCACCGGATCCGGACTCAAGAACCGCCCGATCGGCTGATAGTATCGCGCCTGCATGTACACCAACCCTGTCTTCGGGTCGTTCACGTGCCCGGTGTAGCCAGGGCCGTCCGGCGGACTCCCCAGCGTCGTCACCGAGTTGCCGTAGGGCGTGTAGTCGTAGCGCGCGACGACATTACCCGAGGCATCCGCCTCCACCAGCGGCGTTCCCTGCGGATCGGTGTAGACGTAGGTCACCTTGTCTGTCTGTGCCTGAGCTTGCAGCCCCACCCCCAGCCACAGGCCAAATACGAACAAGGTGCGGATGACGTACCGGCTCATCTTCATGGCAGTCCTGTGTTTCCGTTGAGGTCGTCGCATGTCCATCTACGGCCTTAATCTTGTACCGTCGTCGGCGCCACGCTGCTGCTCCAGGCCGAGCATCCGGCGCTGTTGCAGGCACGCACGCTCACCGCATAGGTACCGATGGTGATGGTGATCCCGGACACCGAGGTCGCACTCGTGGTCGTCGTGACACATGTCGCGCCCGTCTTGCAGTATTGGAGGTCGTAGCTGCTTGCCGTGCCGGAAGCATTCCAGCTGGCCGACAACGTATAGGCGTAAGAGCGTGTCATGGGCGCTACGCTGGCTTGGGTCGAAAACGCGCCAACCTTGTTCGAGGGTGAGGATGCTGCGCTGGTTGCGTTCAGTGACCACACCGTAATCGTGGCTTGCAGCCCGGTCGGCGTGGCAGGCGGCAGCAGCACACTGACCGTCGCCGAACCGCTCCACGGCCCGCAGCCGCTCGCATTGCATGCCTGCACGTGGTACGCGTAGCTGCCGGTGGCCCGCCCGCTGGTGCTCCAGCTGGTCGCACTGCCCGATTGCACCGTAGTCCAACCACCGCCGTTGACGCTCTCCTGCAAGGTGTAGCTCGACGCCGTCGCCACCGCGCCCCAGCTCACCGTGTAGCTGCCGGTGGTGCTGCTCCCCGGCACGCTCAGGCTGGGCGCGCTCCCCGGCGGCAGCAGCACGTTGGTCGTGGCCGTTCCGCTCCACGGCCCGCAGCCGCCCGCGTTGCACGCCTGCACGCGGTAGCCGTAGGTAGCGGTGGCCTGGCCGCTGGCGCCCCAGCTCGTCGCCCCGCTCGATTGCACCGTGCTCCAACCGCCACTGTCGATGCTGATCTGCAGCGTGTAGCTGGTGGCCGTGGCCACGCCGCCCCAGCTCACCGTGTAGCTGCCGTTGGTGCTGCTGCCCGGCACGCTGAGACCGGGCGCACTGGCCGGCGGCAACAGCACGGTCGTCGTACCGTTGCCGCTCCACGGCCCGCAGCCGCCCACGTTGCAGGCCTGCACCCGGTACGTGTAGCTGCCGTCGCCCTGGCCGCTGGCACCCCAGCTCGTCGCCCCGCCGCTGTACGCCGTGCTCCAGGTACTGCCCCCGTTGCTGCTGATCTGCAGGGTATAGCTCGTCGCCGTGGCCACGCCGGTCCAGCTCACGGTGTAACTGCCGGTATAACTGCTTGCCGGCGCACTGAGGCTGGGCGCACTCGCCGGCGGATGGGTCACCACCAGCGTGCCGCCCCTCACCCACGCCGTGCACACCGAGTTCCCCGCCGTGTCGTTGCACGCTTGCACCTGGTACGTGTAGCTGCCGTTCCCCAGGCCGGTGATTGCTGCGCTGGTGGCCGTACCGCTGTAGGTCGTCGTCCAGGTGCTGCCCCCGTTGCTGCTCTGTTGCAGCGTGTAGCCCGTCACCGGCGAGGCCGCCGTCCAGCTCACCGTGGCACTGCCCGTGCTGCTGGCCGCCGGCACGCTCAGGGTCGGCACCGGTGATGGCACCACGCCGTAATTGGTGTTCACGCTCACGGCCGCCGAGGTCGCGCTCCAGCCCGCCGTGCCGTAGGCGTCGCTCGCCTCGACCTGGTAGGTGTAGCTGCCCGTCGTGGTGCCCGGCCGACTGAGCGAGGTCGCCGTGGTGTTGTTCGCGACCGTGCTCCACGCGCCCCCGTTGAGGCTTTCCTGCACCGTGTAACCCGTCGCTCCCGCCGGGGCCGTCCAACTCACCGTGTAGGGGCCATTGATGGTGCCGCCCGGCACGCTGACCGTCGGGATCGCCGGCCACACGCCCAGCGTGGCCGAGGTCGTCCACCCGCTGCAGTTGCTGCCGATGCAGGCCTGCACCCGGTAGACGTAACCGCCGGCGGCCAAGCCCGACACGGTCGTGCTGGTCGCGCTGCCGCCGTACACCGTGCTCCACGTGCTGCCATTGTCGCCGCTCTGCTGCAGGATGTAGCTGGTCGCCGCCGGTGAGCTGCCCCAGCTCACCGTCGAGCTGCCGGCGGTGGGATTGGTGCCGAAGCTGATGGCGCCGGGCTGGGACAGCTGCACGTGGTCGTGCTGGGCGACCAGGTGGGTGCCCAGGTAGATGAAATTGGTGGTCGTGGCCGTACCCGGGGCGTACTGGTACATCAGCTGGCCGGCCTGACCGTAGAAGTAGTACGTGGGCGAGCCGCCGGTCGGCTGCTTCACCACACGCCGCCCCGCGGCGTCGTAGCTGTAGCTCTCCACGTTCGGCAGGCCGGTCAGCTGATGCTTGGCATCGAAGGCCAGCGTGGTGCTGTTCTCGCTGGTCACGTCACCCTGGGGGTTGTAGGTGAGGTTATCGATCGACGTCGCGCCTTGCGTGATGCTCTGCAGCTTGTTCGTGGCGTCGTAGTTGTAGGTCAGCGTCTGGCCGCCCGTCAGCCGGGTGCGCAGGTTGTTGATCGGATCGTAGGTATAACTTTCGGTGCCGTAGAGGTTGCTGGCCGTCGCGCTGGTCAGGCGGTTCAGGTCGTCGTAGCCGAAGCTCTTGGTGCGCAGGCCGCTGGGGTCGGTTACCGCGGTGATGTTGCCGTCGGCATCGTAGGTGAGCGCTTCCTGCACGTCCGTCGTACCGCCCGCGCCGTCACTGAAGCCGCTGGTGAGCAGGCGGGTATTCTGGGTGGCGGCGTAGACACGGCCGTTGCCGTAGGTGAAGCTCTCGACCTGGCCGTTGGGGAAGTAGCCGACGCCGGTGGCGTAGCTGCCCGCCTGCGTGGGCCGGCCCCAGGCATCGGGCGCGTAGCTCACCACCTCGCTCGTGCCCATGCCAGCCGGATAGCTCACCGTGGCCCGGTGGCCGTAGGCGTCGTAGCCGTAGCCGAGCGCCCAGGTGAAGCCGGCCACCTGCAGGCTCTCGCCCGTCAGCATACCCAGGCTGTTGTAGGCAAAGCCCTGGGTGGCGACGCCAGAGACGGCGGTATGCACATGGCCCAAGGCGTCGTAGGTGTAGGTCGTGCTCTGCGTGCCGGCCGGCGGTGCGATCGTCTGCACGCGGTTCATCGCGTCGTAGCTGCGCACCGTTTGTGCGGCCGCAGCTACCTGGTCCTGACCGCAGCCACTCTCCGTGATGTTCTGGCCTTCGGCGCTCCACAACAGGTTGTTCGCTCCGTCATAGGCCATCACCGTGCTGCCGGTCTCCGGCTCAGTCGTGCGGCACAGGCGGTGGTAGCTGTCGTAGATCAGCGTCTTGGTGACGCTGTCCGATTCGGTGCCGTAGCTGCCCGACTGGGTGATCGCGGTCGGCTCGCCGTAGATGTTCCGCGCGATGCCCTGGCTCACGCCATCGGGGGCATTGATCGACCACGGTGCGTTGTAGACGGGCTCATCGAAAACCTGGAAGTAGGTCGTGGTGACCTTGCCTTTCGGGTCGATCACCTGAGTGCCGGGACCGCCCACGTAGTTAGTGGTGGTGGTCAGCGTACCCAGTTCCGAGTCCTGCATGGCCTGATGCAATCGGCCCAGTACGTCGTAGTTGCTGTGCGTGCCCGTGGTGATAGCCGACAGATCCAGGCTGCCGGCTGCCGGGTACGAAGCGAACGTGGTCAGGCCGCGCCAGTCGTAGCCGGTGGCGGTGCTGATGTCTGCGCTGCCGTTGGAGGTGTCGTCCAGCACCGGACGCAACTCGGCATCGAAGTACGTGGTATCGGTGGAGGCTCCCTGCGTCACCGTCATGCGCCAGTGGTTGGCACCCACACCACGCTCCGCGCTGGTCACGTAGGCGTAGGTGAATACCTTGGGATACCACTGCGCACTGTCGATGCTGCTGTCGTAGGGATAGGTGATCCGGGCGAGCCGGCCCACCGGGTCGTACTGGTAGCTGGTGGTATGCCCCGCCTGATCGGTGATCGCCGTGACCTGGCCCAAGTCGTCCACGGCCAGCGTCTCGCTGGTGCCATTCGGGAAATCGGAGGTCGCCGGGTAGAGAATCGATGTCGGAATGCCGCGGTAGTAGTTGCCCAGATTCGTGGTGTGGCCGTTGCCGTCGGTGAAACTGGCGAGCTGGCCCGCACCGTTCCACGTGTAGTTCATCAGCGTTTCGCCGAAGCGGGTGCGCGCGGTCAGTTCGTCCAGGCTGTTGTAGGTGTTGCCGGACTCCACCTCGCCCGTGCCCACGTTGGTCACGGTCTGCGGCAGACCCAGCACCCAGAGGTTGGGGTCGTTGAGGTAGGCCGTCGTCTCCTCGATTGGCGACTGCCCGGCGATGTCGTTGTAGCGCTTCACGTCCGTGGGCTGCGCGTAGGCGTCGAACGCCAGCGCCTGCCAGATGTAGTTCTGACCGTCCTGAGTGGTCTTGTGCTCGTTCAGCGGCGACACTTCTGTCGTGGTGCCGATATTGGTGCGCCCCGTGTAATCCCAACCGTAATTGACAGGCCACGGCCCGCCCGTCGCCGGGGCGTAGGACAGGAGTTCCGAACGCAGCGGCGTGCCACTGACCGTCGCGCCCGCGTACATGTCGGTACGCAGGAGCTTGCCTTCACTGGCGTCGAAGCGATTGCTGAAGGTGGAGCGGGTCACATTCCCGCCCGGATCGGTCACGTCCGTGTACACCGTTGAAGGGCAGCTCTGGGTGCTGGCGCAACTATCGGAAGTCCAACTCGCGTTGGGCGCCGAGTAGCTGTAGTGCCAAGTCTCGTTCGACGAAAGGCCGGCACCCGCGTAAGTCACGTTCTGCAATTCGAACTGGTAGTAGACGCGGGGCATTTCCGCATAGCTCAAGGCCGCATCAGTGGGACTCTCCAGGCATGCGCGCTGCACATAGGAGCGGCCACGGATCGCCGCCGCCATCTGGAAGGTGGCCGTGAGGCCGGAGGGATGGGTGAAGGTGGCATTCCAGCCACCGCTTTGCACCGTACCGATATCGTCGCAGCTCGTCGTGCCGGCCACGTATTCCGGCGCATAGCTGTTGGTGACGTAAACCCACGCAGAGCCATCGGGCAGAATGACCTTGGAGGGATCGGTCGTGCTCGACGCCCCCCTGATGTACGTCCAGGTACGTGAAGTGCCATTGGTGGCCACGGCAGTGGCGGTCTGCACCGCAGTGCCGTCGGCGCTGTACTGCAACGTCATCTGGCGGCCATCGCTGGCGGTGATGGAGGTCAGGTTGGCGCCGTTGTAGTGGTAGGTCAGCGTATTGCCGAAGCGGTCCTGAACCTGCGTGACCAGCATGTCCGCTTCATTCCGTTGTAGCACCGTGCCGCCATTGACTGGCTCCATGGGCTGGACCGTCGAGGTCTGTGCACTCATGGCAGAGTTGATGCCAACAGACCAAAGCCGCGTCACCTGATCGGCAGCGAGATAGACGAGATGGTTGAAGGTATAGCGGGTACCGTCGGGAGCAATCGCCAGGAAGGCCTCGCCCGGTTCACCATTGTCTGTGGCTGCGAGGCAACTGATCTGCCAGCCTTTGCTGGTGGTCAAGGGGAAGCTCATGCCGCTCATCTGCGGCGTCTGTGTGTTTTGCGGCGAACGCTTCAGCACCACCTGGCTGCCCTGCCCGGGCACCAGCATCTGTACGCCCGTCCACCACTCGTCCGACGACCAGTCGCTGCCATCCGTCGGCACCATGTCTGGCGGTATGAAGAACTGCGAGCAGCGCGCCTCCTGATCGGTGCTGTCGACCACCCAGCCGGGTCCCGGCAGATTGGCCGACCGTCGGGCAACAAGTGTCGTCATGCGTGGAACCTCGAGCGTCCAGCCGGCCAGCAGGGTGTTTTGCTGGTAGCTGTCCGCAGAAGAGTTCGCGATTTTGTACGACCGCACCAGCTGCACCGGTAAACCGTTGCCGCGGAGGTTGATGTCGGTTACCTCGAAGGACAGGCTGCCGTCGTACAGATTGATCTGCTCGCCGAAGGGATTCTTGCCCAAGGGCTGCAAGGTCTGCGGTACCTGGATGTATTGGCGGTATTCCTCTTCGGGAGTGCCGGCATGCGACAGCCCCACGCCCAGCAGCCACACGGCGCAAACGAACGCCCCGATGCGCCCCCAAGTCCGGCTTCGCATCGCCGGCTTGCTCGATGATCTTCTGAAATCATCGCCAGTCAACGCCGACACTGCCCCCAGGCAGCTCCCTTGCCAACGTGCACGCATCGTGTTGTCCCCTTGAGCCCGTGCGTTGCGCACGGCGCTTTTTTTAGTGGTACTGCGGCGGAACGTAATTTGTCAACGTGCAGGTTATTGCGATAGTACGAACCGCCTCACATCAAAGAAGGTAACCAGCACCAGCAAGCCGATCAATGATTCATGGCGAGATGTTCAAGCATTGCCGGGATGACTGGTAGCCGTTATCAGAATCCGTGATTCGGGCAGCTGTGCTGCGCCATTCCGACCTTACGATCAACTGGGAAGAGCTGGGGCGAAAGCAGAGGCCGCAGTCATTTCATCGTGGAAATCAGGTGGCTCGCCCTCGCTTTTCGTGACCCCGTTTCCGGAATCCGCACATCCTTTGACGCAAAAAAGTGCGATTTCTCGCGCAAGGTCTTGTACCATCCGACCCTGGAGTCAACCATCCGCAGACATGGAGTTGAGCTATGGATGCGACCCACTCCAAGAGTGCATTCGTGTACGGGCAGGTCAGGCGCGCCCTGCGGTCAGGACGCTACGCACCCGGGCAGCGGATCGATCCGGCCACGCTCGCCGTAGAGTTCAACACCAGCCCAACGCCAGTTCGGTTCGCCCTGTACCGCCTGGTCGGCGAAGCCCTGATCGTCGATCACGCCCGCGGCGGACTGCACGTCCCGTTGCTCACCGAAGTCGCGCTGCGCGACCTCTACGACTGGATGGAACGCCTGTTGCTGATGGCATGCGATATCGGCGTTGCGCCAGCAGCCCCGGAGACCGGAACGCTGGAGATCGCGTCCGCCGACGACGATCTGGTCAAGTCGACGTGGAAACTGTTCGACGCGATCGTCCGCGCAACAACCCACAAATCCTTGTACCAGGCCGTGAAGCAGGCCAACGACCGACTGGCCCCGATACGTCGCGCCAAGCAGGGATTGATCGAGCACAGCTTCGAAGAGATTTCGGAACTGAACCGGCATTGGCAGACAGGCGACGTCGCAGCCCTCAAGTCCGCACTGCACGACTACCACGAACGCCGGAAGCAGCTTGTCCCGTGCATCGTGGCCCTTCTGAACGACCGCAGCGATTACCCAAACTAGCGCTCGTCAGTCGAAGAAGCGTCGCAGCAGAATCCGGCGCGGCGTGACGATCATCACGCCCCGGAACAATCACCGGATGACAGCGCAGTAATCATTTGAAAATCAAAATTTCCGCCTCCTACGCTGCCCGCGTCATGGGACTGCCATGACGCGAACGTAGGAGGCTGTGATGGACACGAACGAGAACATCCGCAACATGCAGGACGATGTCATCGAGCTCGGCGTCGCGAGCATCGAAACTCAGGGACCCGCCAGCTTTGGCGAACCGAACGGCGGCGGTCCGATCAATACAGGGATTTCCGAAGACTGACCCCCAGGGGCGCGCTGAAAAGCGCGCCCCTCCTGCGTGGGAGGCGGCGATGACCTGGCATCTGAATGCGGACATATCGTTCTGCGAACTCGATGGCCGGCTGTTCTTCCTGGACATACAGCGCGATCGCTACTTCCAGCTGTCTAGAGCGCTGGAGCATAGCTTTCTCAGCTACCTGGAAGATCCTGATGATACGAGCGTCGATGCCAGCAAGCTGGTTAAACACAACCTGCTCTCACTGACCGCGACGGCACCGTACGATGCGTCTGCAACATACCTTGCCCTCCCTGGCGAGAGCGCAATCGAAATGCCCTGCTCCGACAGGCGCGCCCCTCTCGATGTGGCGTGCGATGTCTTTCTTATGGTTGCCATGATGCGCTGGCAACTGAAAGTACGGCGCTTGAAACCCATTCTCCAAGCCCTGAGCGACTACCGCGACGACAGAACATCGCCGCTTGCCGACGACCAAGCCGAATTCCGACAGCGCTTGTCAAAAGCCGCGACCACCTTCAACCGTGTACGCCCCTATGTACCCATCGAAACCTGCTGTCTGATCGACTCATTGTCGATGGTCAGGTTCCTCGCAAAACGAGGCCTGCATGCCCACCTCGTCATGGGCGTCACCTGCGATCCGTTCTCCGCCCACGCCTGGGTGCAACACGGCGCGCTGGTATTGAACGACACCGTGGGAGCGGCCCAAGCCCATGTCCCAATCCGGGTGATCTGATGTGCTACCGCTACATCGCCTTGTCCGGCAACCTTGCCGACAACCCGGAGGGTTCCGGATGGGTTCTCGCGAACCCATTGCGTAACCTCGCCATGGAACACCGAGGCCACGTAGGTTGCGTTGCGCTGTTTGCGCCCAAAGAGACCCCCACCTTGCACTTGCCGGGTGGCGGCATACTTCTCGGCGACCTGTATGACGAGGATGGCAAGCTAGTCAACGATCTGACGGGCCTTCAGCATCTATCGACGCAGTCGGCACTTCGACAACATCTTCTCGATCACTACTGGGGTGAGTATCTACTGTTCCAGTCCGCCGAAGAGGGTACCGGCAGCGCCACCCTCACGCGGGATCCGTCCGGCGGCATGGCATGTGCCTATTCGCTCCAGGACGGCCACGGATTCATCACTTCCGACCTAGCGATCGCATCGAGTCTCGGCTTGCATTACGACCGGATCGACTGGGACTTTGTGTGTCACTGCTTGCGCTATCCGCAGATGAAGATCTCCCGCACCGGTCTTGCCGGCATCAGCGAGTTGCTCCCCGGCTGCATGCTTACACTCGATGGCGAGACAACACGCACCGCGCTGGCTTGGTCTCCATGGGCCTTCGTCGCCCCTCCCCAGCGGCACAGCGATCCTATAGCGGCGGCGAGAACGATCAGGGAAGCCATAGCCATGGTGGTCCGGGCCATGGCTGAAACCGATCGGACCCTGCTACTCGAGCTCTCGGGCGGTCTGGATTCTTCGATTGTCGGCGCCTGCCTGGCGGGAACGCGAGCACGGGTGACCTGCTGCACTGCGGTTACGCCATTGCCCGGCGCCGACGAACGCCGGTATGCCAGTCAGATCGCCGACCAGCTTGGCGTCGAACTCCTGCAACACTCGCTCGACTTCAAAGAAGCGGACATCGATTTCCCGCTGCCGAGCCACTCACTGAGGCCTGCAGTCTGGGTGCTGAGCCGAGCTGTTACCCGCGCCATGGACAAAGAGGCATGCCTCCAAGATGTCCGCAGCCATTTCTCCGGCAGCGGCGGCGATACGGTCTTCTGCTACCTGACATCGGCTGCTCCAGCCGCCGACGCTTTTCGGGAACGCGGCGTGGCAGCAGGGTTCCGGGCCATCATCGATCTGTCCAGGCTGCATGGATGCACGGTGAGGAAAGCTTCATGGCTGACGCTAAGGAAGCTGTACCGGCGTCCCAGACCGGCCTGCAAACCGGACTGTTCATTGCTGGCGCAGACCGATCCGGCTCCTCCCCTGGAACTGCATCCATGGTTCGACGCGCCAACCAATGCCCTTCCCGGTGATCGGGAACGAATCTTCGACCTCGCCGGTAACCAGATGTTTGCGGATGCCACGCTTCGAGCCGGTCACCGAAGGGTACGGATGCCGCTGCTCTCTCAGCCGGTGATGGAGGCCTGCCTCCGCATTCCCTCCTGGATGTGGATATCGGGAGGCCGGAACCGGGCCATCGCCCGGTCCGCATTCGCCGCGCAGCTTCCGCAAGATGTGCTGGAGCGGCGCAGCAAGGGCACCTTCATGAACTACACCTTCGGGATATACAGCAGGAACAAAGAGACCATCCGCCGATTTCTTCTGGACGGCCATCTCCAGTCCCGCGGCCTGCTGGATCCGCACAAGCTGAACCTGTTCCTGGACAGCCAACTGCCCGCTCGCGACCGTTCATTCATACGCATATTCAACCTGTGCATGATCGAGAACTGGATCCGGAATCATGCCTAGCCGCTGGTCTGCGCCTTGCAGACCGGAGCCGCGGACCGTGTCCGCCTCGTGCGTTCCCGCAGGGCACGCCAGTGAGCGTACTGGGCAGCCTTGGAAGGATCGGCATCCTCATACCCCTGCAACCAGAATCGAAACCAGTCCATGTTGCGCGTGTAAACCGCGAGCTTGTGCTTCGGCTGGAACTTCATGTGCGGTTCGTTCGGGAATACGTAGATGTCCGCCATATTCTTCCTGATCATGGGTATGACGTAATCGGTCGCCTGCATGTACTCCTGCTCGGGCATCTGAAAGAGAAACGGCGCAGATATTCTGTCCAGGTTGTATGCCGGAGACAGCACGTGCCATTGCGCTGGCGTTTCCTCAGGCGAGCCAAGTCCCCAGAGCTCCTTCAATCCATTCGTAAACGGCTTTCCTTTGAGCGATCCAAAAAGATAGTAATTGGGCGACACCGACACGGAACTGACCGACGCCGCCGTCAGGAGCCGGGAGTTCATAGCCACCCACATGGTGACTTCGCTTCCGAAGCTCAATCCACCCATGCCCACGCTTGCACAATCGATCTCGCCGCGCGCCGACAACAGCTTTACCGCGCTTTCGACGGCTGCAAGCCCTTCATTGAAGCGACTGACAGGATCGACAACATAAGTGGCGGCATTGATGCAGAGCGCTGATATGCCGTGTGCGGCCATGCTCGCGAAGGGCCATTCATCACCCAGGCCGCCCCGTACGAAACCCGCACAGCGATAGTAGTTCACGAATAGCGGAGGTGCCGCTCCAGAACGGCTCTTCGCTGCGTAGAACTGTCCCGTGAACAGCTGGCCTTTCGCATCCTTCCAGCGCAACAGCCTCACCGAACCGGATCTCGCCATCGCCTGTGCGAGCGCGGCGTTGGGGTCGAACAAGATCTGGCGGGATCCCGTCTCCAGGTCGATCCGCTCCAGGCGCGGCGGCTGATTGGCTGTCGAGCTCACACATACCATCGCGGCAAAGGAAACCCCGCATTGGCTGGAAGGGTCCCGCCCGCCACTGAGCAACCCGGGCGAACGCGCAAGCAGAATCACCTTGCCGGACCTGACATTCCAGCGGTAGATGGATTGCGCCAACCCCTCCGCCGGATCCGTTACGGTAAACAGCACCTCATCGCTATCGGGGCGCCACTGGATACCAGTGATGGCTTTGCCCGTGCACAGTTCCGGCTCACATTTGACGGCCCGCCGACCAGGTCCACCCGGAAGCGCCGACAGCAGCACGCTGGGTCGATACATCCGCCCCTTGCGGTCGCCAATGCGTGTCAACCAAGCCATCCTGCCGTCCTGCGGGTCGCGAACGGACTTCCAAGGATCGCCATCGACGCCGGCCTTGCCTGGGGCCAGCGATGGCACGGCAGGCACATCCGAACCTGCAAGCGCCCGTCTCGCCCCCGTGGCAACGTCAATCTCCGTCCAACGGTCCGGCACGTCGGCCAGCAATGGAACACGGTCGAACCAAACTTTGCCGTAGCGCTGCGTCGCCATGCGCCCACTGACATAGCCGGAGCGGAAGAGCCCCTGGCCGACCGGCACGCTGGCATCGACGTGGATGCCTTGATCGTACTCGGCCCGCTCCGCCGACCGGACATCCTCGCGGGTCGCTCCGACGCTATACCTGAGAACACGGCCGTCCTCGCCCAGGGCGAAATCGCGCACATCCGCCGCATCACGCGTCAACGGCTCCGCACCCGTGCCGTCCGCCGCCGCGCGCCACACATCGATCTTTCCGTCGACCAGTGCGCGATAGTAGATCCAGCGGTTGTCAGGCGACCACACCACCTTGGGGGCCAACGACCCGCCCGCCGAGTCGCGCAGCGGAACGCCGCCATCGGCGACACGCCTGGGCCATGGGTCGCCCAGGCCCTGCACGTACCAGATAGTGTCGTAGGTATTGCGCGCCACCGATGCCCGCTCGACACGGAACGCCACGCTGCGGCCATCTGGCGATACCTCCGGACCCGAGATATCGGCCACCTCCAGGAGCCGACGAGGCGAAACGACGTCCGCATGGCAAGCGGACACGGAAGCCGCCAACAAGGCACCTGCAACGAGCAGGTGCCGCACACTGCGCTTCAACATGGACATAGCTACCCCCTCCGCCATCGGGAATGCCGGCCGCAGCCGGCACCCAGAGGGCGTCACCAGTGCTTGGACACGGAAAGGCTCAGGAAACGTCCCACCGCCGAATAGTTGGTCGAGTCGTAGGGCGCATAGGTCAACGAGGTGACGGCGTACAACGGTGGCGCGCGATTGAGCAGGTTCTGTGCCGACAACTCCAACGCCAGATCCGACCATGCGTCGTCGCGCGCGCCGGTGTCGTAGCGCAGCGTGGCGTCGAAGGTGGTAAACGAGGCGCCCTTCCTACCATCGGCGGTGTCGGTCACCCCGCTCTTGTAGTTTCCAAACAGCGAGGCGGTGAAGCCGCCCTGCTGCCAGACCGCCCCGATCCGGCTGTTGATCCTGGCTGGATAGAACAACGTTCCGGCCAGGTCATAAGGGCTTTGAGTCGCGGTCAGAGCCTGGGTACTGTCCAACCAGCTGGCCGAGCCGCGGATCGTCAACCGCCCCATTCCCAGGCCGAACCGGTACGACCCCGACAGATCGACCCCTTCGATCCGTTGCCGAGATGCATTGACATACCGGCCATCGGCGATCGCCACGACCTTGCTGGCGTCGTAAGGTGCGCCAACGTAGTTGTAGAAGTTGCTGATGCTTGCAAGCGCCGTCGTCTGCACAGCCTCGGTTGGATCGTAATCGACGAAATCGGCGTACGTCCGATTGCCAAGCACATCGTAAGTCGTGATGGGCTGCAGGATGCGCTCGGCATAATCGATATCGAACCAGGTCAGCTCTGTCTCGAGGCCGGACAACGCCTCCGGGTGGAATGCCAGCGAGGCACTCCATGTCCGCGCCCGCTCCGGGCGCAGGTCCGCGTTTCCACCCGATAGCCACAACGCCGTGGCATCCGCGGGATAACCGGTGCCCCCAAGCGTCGCCGCCGGGTAGTAGATGGCGATCTGGTTGGAATAGCGCTGCAGGAGCGTAGGCTCCTTGAACGACCTGCCCCAAGACGTCTTCAGCGTAAAGTCGGCGCTGGGCGAATAGATCACCCCGAGTTTGGGCGTGGTCACCCTTCCGTAATCGCCATCCTCGGTGCGGACTGCGCCGGTCAGCATAAGCCGCTCAACCCCACCGATGCCCTGCTCCGGCCCGACCAGCGGCAGGCTCAGCTCGGCATAGGCAAAGCGGCTGCTCTCGTCGCCATCGATCGTGCTGCGGCTGATGCTCGAGTAAAGAAAATCGTTGTATCGATAGCCTGCACCAGTAGCCAGTCTGGCTTCGCCGCCGGCCAACGTGAACAACGGCCCTTCCGCGCCGATCTCGTAAGTCAGGCTCTTGTTGCTGTACGCGACGAGGCCGTTGGACGTGACCGCTCCGTCTGCCCTGTTCACCGTCGGTTGCGCAACTGAGTTCTTCTCTTTCCCCGCGGCCCCGCTGAGCGTAAGCGTCCAGTCGCCCGGAAGCCAAACGTCGAGACTGGGCGCAAGCAGGGTGCTCTTCGTCTCTACGTTGTAGGGGTAGTAAACGCCGGCGTACGCCTGCGCCGTGTCACTGTCCCGGTCGTTCCCGAGCGCGTCCAGATGCAATTCGACGGCATCTCCCAGCGACTGATGCAGGCTGAACAAACCGCTGCGAAGATCGCTGCCCTGCCACAGCGTCGAAGGCCGGTACATCGATTGGGTGTAGTCGCGCTGATCGGAGTAGATCGGATCGTTGGAGGTTTTCTCGCCTGCCACGATCAGGCCGCCCGTGGCCCAGGTGGTACCTGCGGTGGCGTTATACCCGCGCGTGATCAGTCCGCCGTCGGTGGCTCCGCCGTAGCGCGTGCCAACGGTCACCCCATCGAAGTCGCGCTTGAGGACCACATTGGCCACGCCGCCCACCGCATCGGAGCCGTAAACCGCCGAGGCGCCGTCGGGAACGATCTCGAGACGCTCCACCGCTTCAACAGGAATTGCGCTGATATCCACCGCTTGGGAGAAGCCGCCGTAGGACATGCGATGGCCATTGAGCAGGGTCAAGGTCGCATCCGGCCCCAGCCCGCGTAGATTCATACCCGAGCCGCCGGTGATGTCTTGATTGCTGGGGCTTCCCTGAGAAGCGCCTGCTGCCACTCCCGGATTTTGTCCCCCGGAAAAGTTCTGGGAAATGCTGCGGGTCAGCTCGCCGAGATCGGCGAAGCCTTCCTGCTGGATCTGTTCGCTGCTGATGGTGATCACAGGTGACGGCGCGCTGCCGCCGCGTATGCGTGTGCCGGTGACCGTGATGGCTTGCAGGTCGGTAGCCGCTGGCGGTGTGGATGTGCCGGCCAGCTTCTTGGAGTGCTTCCCGGCCGGCGCGTCGGTCACTGGCGCCCTGCCCTGCGCGGTCGTGTCCTTCGTGGCGTCCTGGGCTGCGGCCCAATCGCTCGCGCCACCGGCGGCCACGAGCAAGGCGATGGAAATGGCATTGCGTAGCGTGTTTGTCTTCATGCTGCGTCCTTTGCTTTCCCCTGGGTTGGCCCTCTTCGCGCGCCGCCCCGGTGATTGGCACGGTCGTCGGGCAGGATCGGTTACGTATGGCCTGCACAGGCGGCTTGGCATCGCCGGCATAGACGCCCTCCTCCACTCCACCTGCTTTTTCTTCCCCTACTGCTATCCCGCCGCGCCACCTTCATTAGTGGGCACCTACACGAAAATGCATCAATTGCTACATCTATTGTAGCTATTAAGATGCAACTTCACCTCTCTATCCTCGCTAGAGCGTTACTCGAAACCGGATTTCAGCATGTGCGCCAACGCAGCATTGCTCCCCAAGTGGCTACATGCGATAGCTACAAATAATGTAGCATACATATCTAGCCTATGGAAGCCATCCTGTAAGGAGGTACAGGAATGGCTTCGCAGGCTCATGTCACCTACCAATCCCCGCAATATGTTTACCAAGCGCCTGAAAGAGGCGCGTTTGGCTTTGGGCATCTCTCAGCGGGAGTTGGGCAGGAGAATCGGACTCTCGGAGGACGTCGTGTCCAGCAGGGTTACAAGGTACGAACTCGGGACTTCTGAGCCGGACTTCACGACGGCGAGCAAGCTGGCCAAGGAACTTGGTGTCCCGCTGGCCTACCTGCTGGCAGACAACGATGCACTGGCTGACATCATTCTTTCGGTAGCAGGCATGTCGCCGACAGAGCAACGAAAGATGGCCGCCGAGTTGAGAGCGAAAGCAAAGCGCTGAGCCATCCGCTCATGCACTCACTTGGCTGAGAAAAGACAGCTACCCGTCTACAGGCGCCGGCGGCGTGAGGCGCGCGAAGCCCGCAACATCTCGCAACGCACCTTGGGCATCTGAAGCCCTGCATATTTTCAATAGTGACTCTGGCTTCCCTGCATTTTCTACCTGCAATGCCGCAGCTGCGCGCCGTACTCGCGGGCGAGGCGGTCGACGTAGTCGGCCGTCTCGAGCAGGTGGCGGTCGTGCCGCCACTGGCCACTGCGGTAGCCGCCGATGCCTTCGTGGTAGGCGATGTATAGATTCCGCGGATCCCACTTCGAGATGCCCAGCTCGCGATGGATGCGGTCGGTGTACCAGCCGAGAAAGTCCAGCGCGCTGCCCATGTGCTTGCGGCTTTTGAACCAGCCGCCGTTGGCCTTGCGGTACTCGCGCCACACCGGGTCCTGCGCCTGCGCGTAGCCGTAGGCGCTGGAGCGACGCGGCAGCGGGATGAACAGGAAGTGCGGCCGGCCCGGGCGGGCCTTTTCGCGGTAGTCCGATTCCCGCTGCACGAACGCCATCAGCACATTGGCCGGCGTGCCCCAGCGCTCCTGCGCCGCGTGGGCATCGCGGTACCAGCTCGGGTATTGATGGAAGATCGCGCAGAGGTTTTGCGTGTTGCGCGGCGGCGCAGTGGCGCAGCCGGCCAGCGCCAGCAGGCCGATGGCAAGAAGCGCCGGGCCGAGATGTCGTACTGTTCGATGCACCCGAGGTGTCCTTGCATCTTTTTCTTTGGAGAGGATCAAGCCATGCGTATCACCAGCATAGGGCATGCCGTGTTTGCGGCGACCCTGATCGCCCTCGGCCTGCTGGGCCTGATCAAGGGTGGATTCACCGTGATATGGCAGCCGGTGTTCGACCACGTGCCGGCCGCAACACCCCTGGCCGGTCTCTGCGCCGTGGTTTCGCTGGCGTGCGGCCTGGGCCTGCTCTGGTCGCGCTCGACGGCGCTGGCCGCGCGCGTGCTGTTTTTCTACGCGCTGGCGTGGATGCTGGTGTTCAAGCTGCCGCTGATCGTCCGGGCGCCGCTCACGGAGGGCTCGTACCAATACTGCAGCGAAATGGCGGTGATCGTGGCCGCCGCCTGGACGCTGCATGCGTGGTTCGCCACCGACGCCGACCGGCGCCGGCTCGGTTTCGCCGTCGGCCACCGCGGCCTGCGCATGGCGCGCGTGCTCTACGGCCTGGCGCTGATCGGCTTCGGCTTCTCGCACTTCGTCTATCTCAACCTCACCGCCCCGCTGATCCCCCACTGGCTGCACGCACCGGTGTTCTGGGCCTACTTCACCGGCGCCGCCTACCTCGCCGCCGGCGCGGCGATCCTCTCCAACGTGCTTGCCCGGCTGGCCGCCGCCCTCTCGGCCGTGATGATGGGCCTGTTCCTCCTGCTGATCTGGCTGCCCATGGTCGCCGCCGGCCATGTCAGTGCGTTCAATTGGGGCGAGACCTATGCGACCTGGGTGCTGACGGCCGCGGCGTGGGTGGTGACGGACTCGTGGTGCGGGGTGGGTTGGCTTGGGGCTGATAAGTGAACCTGACCGCGTTATCCCGATTTCCTCCGTCCTCTTTGGAGAAGGCTCGATGCTCAAGACCTACACCGGAAGCTGTCACTGTGGCGCCGTCCGCTTCGAGGTGGATCTCGACATCAGCGCCGGCACCGGCAAGTGCAACTGCACGATCTGCACCAAGATGCGCCTGTGGTCGGTCAATGTCCTTCCCGACGCATTCCGCCTGCTGGCGGGCGAAGACGCGCTCACGGACTACCGGGGGCGCGGGAATTCGGTCGCGCACCACCAGTTCTGCAGGCACTGCGGTATCCGGCCGTTCGAATGGGTCGACATACCGAACATGAGCGGCAGCAAGTACTACAACATCAACGTCATGTGCCTTGATGGCGTCGATATCGACGAGCTGATGCTCGCGCCGGTGACGTATTACGACGGCCTCAACGACAACTGGGGCGAAAGGCCTGCCGAGACGCGGCACCTGTAGGAACGGTACGCCCTGGGCAGAACTGAACCTGACCCCGTTACCTGGCAGCTCTTGTCATCCGTTCCTTCGGCAAAGCGCGGCAGCGAAGAAAAGAAGTCAGCGGTCACGCGCGAATTCAAGGCTTCCGCGCATACCAAGTTCGAGATAGCTGCCGGCCAGCCAGCGAATCCGCAAGGGATCGCCCGCATCGGCCATCGATTCGGTGCTCACGTCGCGACCCGTGCCGTAATTGATCTGGATCTGGGGAGTCTTGGGCACGCCAACCACGGCCACGATGCGGCTTCCCGCCGAGAGCAAACGCGCGGTCACCATCTGGCTCTGGAATGCGAGGGTGATCGGCTCTCCGGGCTGCAGCAAATGCCGGCGGGTGCGATCCTGCATGTAGCTCGCTCGGCCGAGATAAGAGGCCAGATCGAGATACTTGCCGTCGGGCGTCAACGCGTAGAAGTTGACCGCCAGATCGAAGTCGCGCTTGTTGGTGACGATCTCGAATCGCCCTTGAAACAAGCCATCGATCTCCAGCGCTTTCGTTAGCGTCTGTGTTTCGAACACCAGGGCGTTGCGCGTGTCGGGCATGCCCTCTGGCGGACGGAAATCCGCATCGCTGCGATCGGCGAAGTTCACGACGAGCTCGGGTGGAAGGGACTGCTTGCCCGGAGTCTCGCCGAACAGCAATCGATCGGCCTCGTGACGGCCGGTGAGATAGAAGTGCCGGTAGCTCGTAGCCATGTCGGCGAGCGTGGAAACGTGCCGCCAGGTGTTCGCGCCCATCACTTCGAAGTTGACCCGGTCGCTGAGCAGGTCGGGCAGCGATGCGCCGCGGAACACGTGTTCGAACCACTTCAGCCGCACGTCCTGAAGATCGAGCAGCGCCGCCTTGTCGACGACATAGCCATCGATCTCGGGCAACACCCCGGTCTGCATGGCGATGTGATGGTAAGGGCCGATCAGCATCCGGTCGTTGGCCGACGGGCGATACTTGAGATGCTGCTGGAAGTAGTACAACGCGCCCACCATGCCGCCGTCGTAGTAGCCGGTTTCGATGAAGACTGGAATGTCGATATCGGCGAACTCACGGCCGTAGGGAATCATGTGCTGCCAGTAGGCGTCGTAGGACGGATGCTTCAGCCAGGTATCGAAGATCGGGTTGGGTCTGCCGTCGATCTTGTCCAGGTCACGATAGGGCTTGCCGCTGACATACCACTGGCGCTCGAGCCCGGCCCAATGGGCGCGATCGTCGAAAGCCTTGTCGTCGAGACTCTTGGTGTCCGTGGTGTAGAACGGCCAGTAGTAGATGAAGCTCTGGAACACGTTGCCTTGCATCGGCGTATCGATGCCCGGGGCATTGGTGGCGTGGGTGGCGATCGCCTTCAGCGCCGACGGATGGTGCTTGGCGGCGGCCCATTGGGTAAAGCCGTTATAGCTGCCGCTGAACATGCCGACTCGACCGTCGCTCCAAGGTTGGCGTGCCAACCATGCGATCACCGTCGACGCGTCTTCGCCATCATGGACGTAGGGCACCGCGGCACCGGGACTGCGGCCCTTGCCTCGCATATAGGCGACCACGCCGGCATAGCCATGGGCGGCCATTTTCTTGGCGTCGTCCATGCTCCAGTCATCGTTGGCGTAGATCGTGAAATTCAGCAGGGCGGTCAGCTTGGTCGATTGGGCGGAGCGCGGACGCACGAGGATCGCGGCGATCTTCGCGCCATCCGGCGTCGGGATCAGGATCTGGTCGTCGACCAGAAACCGGCGTTGCGCATCGGCCTCGAGCAGCGGTTTCAAGGCGGCCACCAGGTAAGCCCATGCGGCCAATCCCTGGCGAGCCGCAATCAGGTTCGCGGCGGAAGGACAATCCGCCAGCCGCATCCGGGCGCAGGCTTTCTCCTGCTCCGCTACATTGGCGCGCAAGACGTCCAGGTCGACTTCGTACCAGGGTCCGATGTCCACGGCCTGGTCATCGGGGAGAGAGCCATAGAGTTCGGAAAACGCGCGGCGCAAGGCGGCAGAGGCCTCGCTCCCGTTCGCCTCGTAGGCTTTCGCACGCGCGTAGGTCTGCCAGGGCACGACCGAGGGAACCAGTCTGTGTTCGCTGGACCGATAGGCCGCGGCGAGGCGATCAAGAGTCGCCTCGGCATCGACATAGCGTCCGGCGGCGAGCTGCAGCCGATAGAGCACGATCAGCTCGGCCGGCTTCGCGGCCGAGGCATGACTGGCGATCAGCGTCGCCGCGATGCCGGGCAACGTGGCCTCCTTGGACGGGGCCGTGCTGGCATGGGCACCGGTGGCGACGAGACCCCAGGCAAGCAGTATGGACAGGGCGAAGACTTTCATGCGGTTCTTTCTCCGGATCATTCGAGCCAATGTCGGTTCGTCCCGGACCGAGGGCCAGGACGGCGCGATGGTTGCGGGATCCGGAAAGGAAAGGCCGGAAAATCGGCGAATGGACACTACGCCACGGCGAACGGGAACGGCGAGATGGTCAGATGACCCGGTTGCGCAGCAGCTTCGCCCCGTCGCGGCTGGTCGAGATGGCCTGGCCGTTTTCCATGTGCAGCAGCAGACGCCCGCCGCCGGCCGGCTCGGCACGGGCGATGCGATGGGTGTTCACGATCCACGAGCGATGGACGCGGACATATTTCGCCGGATCGAGCGACTTGGCGAATTCCGCCAGCGTCACGCGGACCAGGTGCTTGCCGCTCTGCGTACGCACTTCGGCGTAGTCGTCCGCACCGCCGATGCTCACCACCGTATCCATGTCGAGCGGCCTGAGTTCGTCGCCTATTCGGACGAAATAACGGGAGAGACTGCCTTCGGCGCGCGCCTCGGGCTCCGCCGCGGGAGCGCCCGGCACCGCGGCCAGTCCCTCCTCCGCGGCACTGGCCGGGAGCGCCGCGACTGCAATAGCCGCGCTATCTCCAGTCGGCTCACGGCGCAGCGCGGCTTGGGCCCGGTCCGGCACCTGCAGGTAGGACACGGCTGCGATCAAGGCGTAGGTCGTCACGTTCTCCAGCGACTGCCAAGCGGCGCCGCTGAGCGAGAAGGGGCGCACCACAAAACCATCGGGACCGGCACCGCTGAACAGGCCGAGCAGCACGATCAGCAACAGGTACGAGAGCGCCGTGAATGCGGCGCACAGCAACAAGTGGGCAACGAGTTGGGTTCCGGCTGGGCGCCCGACCAGGCGCTGCGCGACGATGCGGCGCACCGCCACCCCGAAGATGACCACGGGAATCGTATTGGCAGCGCCACCCAGCAGGCAGCCCGCAAGATCGAGGCCCATGGCCAGCCGGATCGTGACCGTATAGGCCACGAAGACGCCAACGATCGCCAGGACATCGAAAGTGCGCTGCCTCATTCCCCGCCAGCCTTTGCTTCAGTGCCCATCGAAATAGAAAGCCTGCCTGCCAGGCAAGCAAGGCTCCGGAATCGGGCCCTCCATCATCCGGGCATATATATGAACACGCTGCTCCAGGACAGCCGCGAAGCCATCCGGCGACGATAGCGCCTCAAGCAACTCAACCGTACAACCGCAATCGAGTCGGAGCCACTTTTACGCAACGCAAATAACAAGAGCGGCATCGCTGCCGCTCTTGTTCGATCATCCTCAAATGCCGCCACTTACCCGCATTTGCTGTACCCGCAATTCAAACACGTCTGGCACCCATCCATCAGCACCAGCGCCTGCGTGTTGCACTTGTGGCACAGCGTGGCGCCGGGCGGGAAGCTGCCGTTGGATTCGGAAGCGTCGCCACCCTCTCCCCGGCCCTCTCCCGCTCCGGCGGGAGAGGAAGATGATTTGCTCACGTCAGAGTTTTTTTTTGCGCTGGCCGCCTCGTAGGCCGCCCGCTTCTCGGCAATCAACGCCCGCTGGCTGTCGCTCATCTCCGGATCGTGGATGAGGCCGATGTTCTTCATGTGCTGCTCGATCACCGCGCCGATCTCGGCGACGATCGAGGGCATGTAGACGCCGCCGGCCTTGAAGTAGCCGCCGCGCGGGTCGAACACGGCCTTCAGCTCTTCCACGATGAAGGTGACGTCGCCGCCCTTGCGGAACACGGCGGAGAGGATGCGGGTGAGCGCCACGATCCACTGGAAGTGGTCCATGTTCTTCGAGTTGATGAAGATCTCGAAAGGGCGGCGCTGCTCGTGCCTGGTGCCGGCGTTGAGCACGATGTCGTTGATGGTGACGTACAGCGCATGCTCGAACAGCGGCGACTTGATCTTGAAGGTGGAGCCGATCAGCGTCTCGGGGCGCTCCAGGCTCTCGTGCATCTGGATGACTTCGGCCTGGTGCGGCTCGGCGGCTTTGGCCTTGGTCTCGGGTGCGGCGGCGGGCGCGGCCTTGTCCTCGGGCTTGACGACGTTGTAGCCCTTGATCTTCTTTTCGATCTTGATCGCCATGGGGTGTGTCTTTCCTGATGTGGATGGCGGCGCGCGCAGCTAGGAATCCGGCCGGCAAAGGGTTCCGCTGATGTCCTTCGACTTCGCTTCGCTACGCTCAGGACGAACGGTGCGCTTGTCGTATGTGCGGGCCGGACCAACAAGAGAAAAACAGCCGGCCCGGCGCGTGGCCGGGCCGGCTGTTTCGGGACTTACTTCTTGCGGGCGGCCTTCTTGGCGGCGGGTTTCTTCGCCGACTTGACGCGCGCCTTCTTGCTGGCAGTGGACCTCTTGACCGCCTTGGCGGCCTTCTTCACGGCAGCCTTCTTGGCTGTCTTCTTGGGAGCGGCTTTCTTCGCCGTCTTCTTGCTGCTGACCTTCTTTGCGGCCTTCTTGGCGACTTTCTTCGCGGCCTTCTTCACCGCTTTCTTGGCGACCTTCTTGGTGGCCTTCTTCGCCGTCTTCTTGGCGGCGGCCTTCTTGACGGCCTTCTTTGCCGTCTTCTTCGCGGCGGCCTTCTTGACGGCCTTCTTCGCCGTCTTCTTGGCGGCCGCCTTCTTCACGGCTTTCTTCGCCGTCTTCTTGGCGGCGGCCTTCTTCTTGGCCGGAGCCTTCTTCGCCGCCGCCTTCTTCGCGGCAGGCTTCTTCGCAGCCTTCTTCCTGGCCGGCTTCTTCGCGGCCTTCTTCGGCGCCGCGGCCGGCGCAGGCACGGCGACGGCCGGAACGACGACCACCGGTGCCGCGGGGGCGTCCGGCGTGACGGAGTCTTTCACTTCGAATTCGTTATCGATGGACATGCGCGTGTTCCCCTCGGGCGGTGATCGTTGCGTCGTGGATACGGGTCAGAATTTGCCGTAATACCCTTCCTTCAAGGCATCGAACAGGTTCGCCGCGGTGTGCAGCTCGCCGTCGTATTCCACTTCCTCATTGCCTCGAAGTTCGATAACGCTACCGTCTTCCAGTTCGAAGTGGTAGAGGGTGCTGGCAAGGTCGGCCTCCTTCACCAGCACGCCCTGGAAGGCGGCGGGGTTGAAGCGGAAGGTGGTGCAGCCTTTCAGGCCCTGCTTGTAGGCGTAGAAGTAGATGTCCTTGAAGTCTTCGTAGGGGTAGTCGGTGGGCACGTTCGCGGTCTTGGAGATCGACGAATCGATCCACTTCTGCGAGGCCGCCTGGATGTCCACGTGCTGCTTGGGGCCGATGTCGTCGGCGGCCACGAAGTAGTCGGGCAGCTTCGTGGCCGGGTCGTCGGAGAACGGCATCGCGTTCGCGTTGATCAGCGCCCGGTAGGCGAGCAGCTCGTAGCTGTAGACCTCGACTTTTTCCTTCGATTTCTTGCCTTCGCGGATCACGTTGCGCGAGTAGTGGTGGGCGAAGCTGGGCTCGATGCCGTTGCTGGCGTTGTTGGCCAGCGACAGCGAGATGGTGCCGGTGGGCGCGATCGAGCTGTGGTGGGTGAAGCGCGCGCCGGTCTCGGCGAGTTCGGCGACCAGGTTCGGCGCCACCTCGGCGACGCGCTGCATGTAGCGGCTGTACTTGGCGTGCAGCACGCGGCCGGGGATGGCGTCGCCGACCTTCCAGCCGTCCTTCGCCATTTCCGGGCGGCGGCGCAGCATGTCGCCGGTGACGGTGAACTCCTTCGCGAGGATGGGCGCGGGGCCCTTCTCCCTGGCCAGATCCAGCGCGACTTCCCAGCCGGCCACCGCCATCTCGCGCGAGACGTCCTCGGTGAAGGCCACCGCCTCGGCGCTGCCGTAGCGGTGCTTGAGCATGGTGATCGTGCTGCCGAGGCCCAGGAAGCCCATGCCGTGGCGGCGCTTGCCCATGATCTCGTCGCGCTGCTGCTGCAGCGGCAGGCCGTTGATCTCCACCACGTTGTCGAGCATGCGGGTGAAGATCTTCACCACCTCGCGGTACTCGTCCCAGTCGAAGCGCGCCTTGGGCCCGAACGGGTCGCGCACGAAGGTGGTGAGGTTCACCGAGCCGAGCAGGCAGGAGCCGTAGGGCGGCAAGGGCTGTTCGCCACACTGCCCCGTCACCAAGCCATTGAAAATGACCGCATTGTGATCCGGCTGGGTGGTGTCGAATACGGCTTCTTCGCCCACGTATTCGATGCTGGCGATGCGCGAGGCGAACCGCTGCGTCTTGCGCAACAGCTTGTCCTGCCGCCACGCCTGATAGCGTTCGTTCTTGCGCGGCAACAGAAAACCGATCTCGCCCATGAAGCGTTCGCGCGACTCGCCGTCGATGATCAATTCGTAATCGGCGCTGCAACGGTATTCGCGCCGCTCCCCGTGACCATCCGGCAACATCCGCGCACCCGCGTTGCGCCGCTTGTGGATGCGGCAGAACACGCCAAAGTTCGCCAGCAGCATCTGCACGTCCTTGAGCAGACTCTCGGCACTGGAGGCCAGGCGCACGGAGCAGCTCTGGCTTCGGCTGGATACATTGACCGTGCCGTCGCATTGGAACAGTGCGCGCAGGTAGCCCCTCACGCAGGCCTCGCTGCCGCGCCAAATCACCTCCGGCACCTGCAGCTTGGTCGATGCGCTGAATCCGTAGTGTTCCAGCAGGCGCGCCAGCAGGACGGAGCGGATGAACACCTGCTGGCGCTGCGGCACCGCCACCGGCGCCACGTGATAGTCACGAGCCACGTGGTGCGACGTGTGCGCGATCAGCGTGTTGATGTAAGCGGCCGTCCGGTCGGCCAGTGCGCGATCCTCGCCCCACAGGGTGATCACTGCCGCCTGCTGCTCCTTGCCGCGATTGGTGAAGTGGCCGTCGCCAGTGATCAGCCCCAGCAACAGACCGAGATCTTCGCTGCCTTGCCGACCGAACTGACCCTTGCCGGATTGCACCAGCATGCGGTCGCCGATCTTCAGGTCGCGCAATTTGATCTTGCCGCGCTCGACGTAGAAGTCATGCCATTCGGTGGCCTTGATCTCATAGCCGTCTTCGGTCGTCACCCGATAGACCGGTGCGCGAGGCGCCGTCATGAAGGCCGGCTTGGCCGAACGCGTTTCCACGCCGCGACCCTCCAGCTCCAGCGAGCGGCGATCGACCGATACTTGCAGCTCAGCGCCACTGGCATGCAGCTCGCCGATCGGCACCATGCCGTACTGCGTCGCCAGACGCGTGTCGGCGGTGACGCACGGGTTGGTGGCGCGGATGTGCTCGCACCACCAGTTGTTGTTCATCTCGTTGACCTTGTCGATCAGGATGAAGCCGGGCTCCGCGTAGTCGTACGTGGAGACCATGATCATGTCCCACAGGTGCCGCGCGCGGATGTGGCCGTAGATCTTGCAGGCGACCAGGCCGTCCTCGCGGTCGACGTAGTTCTCGTGGGTGGGCCATTCGCGCCACACCACCTTGGCGGGATCGTCGAGGTCGACCTCGTCCTTTTCCTTGACGTGCACCGGGAACACCAGCGGCCAGTCGTGATCGTGCTCCACCGCCTGCATGAAGCCGTCGGTGACGAGCAGGCTGAGGTTGAACTGGCGCAGGCGGCCGTCCTCGCGCTTGGCGCGGATGAATTCCTTGACGTCCGGATGGCTGACGTCGAACGTGCCCATCTGCGCGCCGCGGCGGCCGCCGGCGGACGAGACGGTGAAGCACATCTTGTCGTAGATATCCATGAAGGACAGCGGGCCGCTGGTGTACGCGCCGGCGCCCGACACGTACGCACCGCGCGGACGCAGCGTGGAGAACTCGTAGCCGATGCCGCAGCCGGCCTTCAGCGTGAGACCCGCCTCGTGCACCTTCTCCAGGATGTCGTCCATCGAGTCGCGGATGGTGCCGGACACGGTGCAATTGATCGTGCTGGTCGCCGGCTTGTGTTCCAGCGCGCCGGCGTTGGAAGTGATGCGGCCGGCCGGGATCGCGCCGCGGCGCAGCGCCCACAGGAAACGCTCGTTCCAGTGCTCGCGCAGTTCGGGCGTGGCTTCCACCTCGGACAGGGCGCGCGCGACGCGCTGCCAGGTGCCGTCGATGTCGGCGTCGACCGGCTCGCCGGCCTTGGTCCGCAGGCGGTATTTCTTGTCCCAGATGTCCTGCGAGGCGGGCTGCAGCGGGATCGCCGCGGCGGCGTCGCGTTGCAGTTCCGAACCCGTGACTGGCGCACGCGCTGTGCTCATCGGCTTCCTGACCTCCCAGTGCGGCCTTGCGGCCTTGTCTTTTTGACTGCTGTTGTTGATGTGGGTCCGCGCCACGGTCTACGGCGCGTGGCGGGCTGGACGCCGCGGCAACGCCATGTCGACCGACTGCCGGACCCGCCCCTCGAAAGGCGCCACCCCACCAGTGCTTGGCCGATCGCTTGCGAGCGGACACAAGATGTTGTGGTTGCGAATAGGTGGCAAGTTACCCCCGGGGAAGCCCGATGTAAAGTGGCGCGAGCGTCGCGATGGCCGCGCCGGTTGCGGGGAACCGCGGCGCCCCGCCTGCAGTCGAAGGCGCGCTGTTCTTGCACCCGAGAGGAGGAGTCCGATGGCATCCCGTCATCCGCGTTTTTCACATTGGCTGAGCGCCTCGCTGGCGCTGCTGATCGGCGTCGCCCTGCCCGGCACGGGCCGCGCCGCGATGCCGCCGGCGGTGGACGGCCAGGCGATGCCTTCGCTGGCGCCGATGCTGGAGCACGTGACGCCGGCGGTGGTGAACATCTCCAGCAAGACGCGGGTGCAGGTGCGCAACCCGTACTTCGACGATCCGGTGTTCCGCCAGTTCTTCGGCCTGCCCGCGGTGCCGCGCGAGCGGGTGGAGCAGAGCCTGGGCTCGGGCGTGATCGTGGACGCGGCGAAGGGCTACATCCTCACCAACAACCACGTGGTGGGCGGCGCCGACGACATCACGGTGACCCTGCAGGGCGGCCGCACCTACAAGGCCAAGCTGGTCGGCACCGATCCCGACACCGACGTGGCGGTGATCCAGATCCAGGCGCCGAACCTGCAGGCGCTGCCGCTGGCCGATTCCTCGAAGCTGCGCGTGGGCGATTTCGTGGTGGCGGTGGGCGAGCCGTTCGGGCTCAGCGAGACGGTCACCTCCGGCATCGTCTCCGCGCTGGGGCGTTCGGGGCTCGGCGGCTCGGGCTATCAGAACTTCATCCAGACCGACGCCTCGATCAACCCCGGCAACTCCGGCGGCGCGCTGGTGAACCTGCGCGGCCAGCTGGTGGGCATCAACACCATGATCTTCTCGCCCTCGGGCGGCAACGTGGGCATCGGCTTCGCCATCCCCAGCGACCTCGCCGCCGAGGTGATGCAGCAGCTGATCGCGCACGGCAAGGTGCAGCGCGGCACGCTGGGCCTGCAGTCGCAGGACATCACCCCGCGCATCGCGCGCCTGCTGAACCTGAAGCAGGACAAGGGCGTGGTGGTCACCGGCGTCGCCGCCGGCTCGCCCGCCGAACAGGCCGGCCTGCAACCCGGCGACGTGCTCACCACGATCGACGGCAAGCCGCTGCGCGACGTCAACGAACTGCGCAACACCGAGGGCCTGCTGCCGGTGGGCAGCACGGTGCGGCTGGGCATGCTGCGCGCCGGCAAGGCGCGCGAGGTCAGCGCGGTGCTGCGCCCGGAGAAGATCGCCAGCCTCGCCGGCGCCAGTCTCGATCCGCGCCTGGCCGGCGTCACCTTCAGCGACCTGGGCCAGAGCGAGCGCAGCCAGGGCATGTACGGCGTGGTGGTTAGCGCGGTGCAGCCGAACAGCCGTGCCGCCGTCGCGGGCCTGGGCGAAGGCGACATCGTGATCGGCGTGGGCAACCAGCGCATCACCGGCCTGCGCATGCTGCGCGAGCTGGCCGGCGTGCGGCCGCGCCAGCTGGTGCTGGTGGTGGCCGACGCCGACGGCACGCATTACGTGTTGATTCAATGACGTGATCGGCGCCGGTGGGCGCATGGCGCTGCACCCCCATGGATCACGCATCCGACGCGGCGGCCTTTCACCTCTCTCTGCGTGCAGGGGGAGACCGGAAAGGGGGCTTCCAAAGCAGGTGCGCAGGCCAAGGCACCCACCCCGGCCCTCCCCTGCGCCGCAGGGGAGGGCGCAGACGCAACGCGCCTCGGCCACAGGCAGCGGAGGGAGCTGGTGCGGCGGCCGGGTGTGCGCCTTTGCCAAGCGCGGCATGACGGAACGCACCCGTACAGGCGTGCCTGCGTCGCACAAGCGCATGAACGCGCTTGATGTTTTCTGTTCAGGCCGATGAAATATCCTGCGAGCATCCAGCTCGTGCGCCGGCCGGGATCACGCGCCGCCACCACACCACTTTCCGTCACCCATTCCCGTCGGGGTTTTCCGTCATCATGTCTGTTCGTGCTGTCCGCCTGTTGTCCGCCCTTCTGCTCGGCGCCTGCCTCGTCGCACCCGCCGCCGCCAAGACCACCCACCGCCCGGTCCACAAGACCACCAGCAGCAAGAGCAAGGGGCCCACGCTGATCTGGCGCGGCGACGTCACCACCGCGCACGGCGTAGTCACCGAGATGGCCAAGCTGTGGGAGAAGGAAGGCCACGGCCGCGTCGAGCTGCAGCCGTTCAACACCGCCTCGGGCCTCGATGCGGTGGCCGGCGGCACGGCCGACATCGCCGGCAGCGCGCGCCCCAGCGACGGCAGCCCCGAGGACAACCGCCTCACCTTCACCCCGGTGGCCTGGGACGGCCTGGTGATGATCGCCAACCCGGCGAACCCGGTGCGCAGCCTCAGCCTGCGCCAGCTGCACGAGATCTACTTCGGCAAGATCACCAACTGGAGCCAGGTGGGCGGCCGCGACGCGCCGATCGACCTGTACGCAGTGATCAGCCCGAACGACGGCGTGGAATACAGCCTGCGCAGCCTGCTTTACGGCCGCGGCGACCAGCAGATCTCCGCGCCGCGCCTGTACCTCAACACCAAGGCGCTGCAGGAAGGCATCGCGCTGAATCCGAACGGCCTGGGCCTGTCCACGCTGAGCAACGTGGTCGGCAACCCGAAGCTGCGCACGATCCCGATCGACGGCGTGGCGCCCACCGTGGCGAACATCGCCGACGGCAGCTATCCGCTGTACATCCCGCTGTACCTGGTGACCAACCCGAACAGCCCGAAGACGGCCCAGACCCAGGCCTTCCTCGACTTCCTGCAGACCGACAAGGCGAAGGCCGTGCTGCGCGACCACGACGTGCTGCCGTACCAGGACGGCATCGGACTGGTGTCGATGGATCAGGCACGCCGCAACAAGGTCTATGCCGAATCGACTGCCTCCTCGGCCAAGCCGCCGCTCGCCGCGCCGGGCGCCAGCTACGCCGCGGCCGCCGCGATCGCACCGACCTCGGAGCGCACGCTGGCCGCCCGCAGCGCGCTGGAAAAGCGCCATGCCGAAGTCGAGTCCGCCAAGGCAACGCCTACCGGCGGCGCTGGCAAGACCTACACCGTGGTCAAGGGCGACACCTTGTCCGGCATCGCGCAGAAGAAGGGCGTCAAGGTGGCCGACCTGCGCAGCTGGAACAACCTGAAGAACGACAACATCCGGCTGGGCCAGGTGCTGCGCGTCGCCAGCAACTGACACCGTGCCGATCCGCGCCGTCACGCTCGACCTGGACGACACCTTGTGGCCGGTGCTGCCGGCGCTGGAACAGGCGGACCGTGCGGTGGACGACTACCTGCGCGCGCACTGGCCCGACGTGGCCCGCGCCTGGCCGATCCCGGCCATGCGCGAGCTGCGTGCGCAGGTGGCGGCGGAACGCCCCGACCTCGCCCACGATTTCACCATCCAGCGGCGGCTCACCCAGCAGCAGGCGTTCGCCGCCTGCGGCATCGCCGACGCGCCGCTGGACACGCTGTGGGAGATCTATTTCGCCGCGCGCAACACGGTGCAGCCTTGGCCCGACAGCCTGCCCGCGCTCGAACGCCTCGCCGCGCGCTGGCCGCTGGCCAGCCTCACCAACGGCAACGCCGATCTCACACGCACCGGCGTGCAGGCCCACTTCGCTCACCACGTGGCCGCGCGCGACGTGGGCGCGGCCAAGCCCGATCCGCGCATCTTCCTCGCCGCCGTCGCGCAGCTCGGCATGGCGCCGGATGAAGTGCTGCACGCGGGCGACGATCCCGAGCTGGACGTGATCGGCGCGCGCCGCGCCGGCCTGCGCGCGGCCTGGATCAACCGCCACGGCGCCGCCTGGCCCGCCGAACTCGGCGAGGCGCCGGAACTCGCTTTCGACAACCTCGGCGAACTTGCCGACTGGCTGGAAGATCAGGAGTCTGGGCGGTAGAACCATCCGGGCTGCAAAGCCCGCCCTGCGGTGCATATTTCCGCCGCCTCTTGGCCCATAGAACCACTATGGGCCAGCGAACCGACGAAAATCTGCCCTCTCATGGCGAGCTTTTCGCCTCGGATGTTTCTACCGTCCAGACTCCACGCCGCGGCGTGACCCCACGGCGGCATCGGCGCATCATTGGCGTTTGCACGCCCGCGCGACACGTCCGCACGTTGAAGGTAAAGCCATGTCCGCCCTGCTCGACCGTTCGTCCGCCCCCCGCCACCTCGTCGCGATCGAGGCCGTCGACGCCCGCCGCCTGCCCGCCGCGAGGAAACGACTGGACACCGCGCAGCGCCGCTGGCTGGACACGAACGGCTTCGACGCCAAGCCCGGCAGCGCGATCCTGCTCGCCGACGCGCACGGCAAGCCGGCGCGTGTGCTGGTTGGCGTGGACGCGGCCGATCCGCTGGCCGCGCTGGCCGCGCTGCCGATGACGCTGCCCGAAGGCGCCTACCAGCTCGCTACCGAGGGCGTGGCGCTCGATCCCGTGCAGGCTGCGCTGGGCTGGGCCCTGGGCGCCTACCAGTTCGCCCGCTACCGCAAGGCCAAGCGCGCGCCGGCCATGCTGGCGCTGGATGCCGCCACGCTCGCGGCCGTGCAGCCGCTGGTCGAGGCCACCGCGCTGGTGCGCGACCTGGTCAACACGCCCACCGAGGACATGGGCCCCGAACAGCTGAGCGAGGCGATCCAGCGCCTCGGCAAGCAGCACAAGGCGAAGGTGCGCGACTGGGTCGGCAAGGAACTGCTGAAGGCGAACTTCCCCACCATCCACGCGGTAGGCCGCGCCAGCCATCGCGAACCGCGGCTGGTCGAACTCGTCTGGGGCAAGGCCGAGCATCCGAAGCTGGTGGTCGTGGGCAAGGGCGTGTGCTTCGACACCGGCGGCCTCGACCTCAAGCCGTCCGACGGCATGCGCTGGATGAAGAAGGACATGGGCGGCGCCGCGCACGCGATCGCGCTGGCCGGCCTGGTGATGCAGGCGAAGCTGCCGGTGCGGCTCACCCTGCTGGTACCCGCGGTGGAGAACGCGGTGAGCGGCAACGCGCTGCGCCCCGGCGAAGTCGTGGTCACCCGCGCCGGCCACAGCGTGGAGATCGACAACACCGACGCCGAAGGCCGGCTGGTGCTGTGCGACGCCCTGGCTTACGGCGCGGAGCAGCAGCCCGAACTGATGATCGACTTCGCCACGCTCACCGGCGCCGCGCGCGTGGCGCTGGGCCCCGACCTGCCCGCGCTGTTCGGCAACGACGATGCGCTGGCCGATGCCGCGCTCGCCGCCGGTCGCGCGGTGAACGATCCGCTGTGGCGGCTGCCGCTGTGGCGCCCCTATCGCAAGATGCTGGACTCCTACCTCGCCGACTTCGCGAACGCCGGCCCCTCGCGCCACGCCGGCGCGATCACCGCCGCGCTGTACCTGGAACGCTTCGTGCCCGACGGTTTTCCGTGGCTGCACCTGGACACCTACGCCTGGAACGACGCCGACCGCCCGGGCCGGCCGCGCGGGGGCGAGGCGATGGGCGTGCGCGCGGTGTTCGCGATGCTCGAAAAGCGCTACCGCCAGAGCTGACCTTCCAGCCCCTCGCCCTCCGGGAGAGGGGTTGGACTGAGGGTTCGGCAACATTGGCACACCCTGCTTCGCCCGTACCTTCACCCGGCTGTCGCCACCCTCTGCCGATGGGAGAGGGGTACGCCTGCGGGCGTCGTGCAGGCACATGACTTTTGGCGATGTCGCAGCACCATCCGAAGTGGCATGGTGTGAAGTCGACTCCCCGCAGAGAAATCGCCCATGCGCCCCACCCTGCTCGCGCTCGGTCTCGCCATCGGTCTCGGCATCGCCGGTCCCACCCTGGCCCAGGCCACCACGCCCAGCCAGTCGCCGCTCACCGCGCTGACCAAGGACTCCGGCACGCCGATGCCGGCCGAGCAGAAGCGCGTGCACTTCGACCATGCCGAGCTGCACATCGCGGTGAAGCCCGCGACGCAGAGCATCGAGGCCAGCGCCACGCTCACGTTCAGCGCACTGGCGCCCACCGACGTGCTGCTGGTGGATCTGGACCGCAACCTGCCGGTAAGCGCGATCAGCATCGATGGCAAGGCGCTTGCCAAGAGCGCGTGGAGCAACCCGGAAGGCCGCCTGCGCATCCCGTTGCCGCATGCCGTGGCCAAGGGCGGCAAAGTCGTCGCCACCATCGCCTACGGCGGCAAGCCCCACGTGGCGAAGAACGCGCCGTGGGACGGCGGCTTCGTGTGGAGCCACACGAAGGACGGCCAGCCCTGGGTGGGCAGCGCGGTGGAAGGCGAGGGCTGCGACCTGTTCTGGCCGTGCATCGACCAGCCCGACGGCAAGCCGGACCTGGTCGACCTCTACGTCACCGTGCCCAAGCCGCTGGTGGCGCCGGGCAACGGCGTGCTGGTGGGCGTGACCGAACAGGGCGACACGCGCACGTACCACTGGCGCGCCAAGCACCCGACCACCTACGCGGTCTCGATCAACGTGGGGCCGTACCTGGAGCTGAAGGGCGAGTACAAGAGCCGCTACGGCAACACGATCCCGCTGCATTACTGGTACCTGCCGGGCGAGGAGGCGCAGGCGAAGGCGCTGTTCGCCGAGTTCCCGCAGCTGCTGGATTTCTTCGAGGCGAAGATCGGCCCCTACCCCTGGGGCGACGAGAAGATGGGCGTGGTGGAAACCCCGTACAAGGGCATGGAACACCAGACCATCAACGCCTACGGCAACCACTACGCGAAGGACGGCAGCGGTTTCGACTGGCTGCTGCAGCACGAGTTCGCGCACGAGTGGTTCGGCAACCAGATGAGCAACGCGAACTGGGACGACATGTGGCTGCACGAGGGCTTCGCCACCCTGATGCAGCCGCTGTACGCGCGCTGGCTCGACGGCGACGCCGACTACTACGCCTGGCTGCACCGGTTGCGCCTGATGATCGAGAACCGGCATCCGGTGGTGTCCGGCACGCAGCGCACCGAGGAGGAGGTCTACGACGACAGCCGCGGCGGCCCTGGCCAGGACATCTACAACAAGGGCGCGCTGATGCTGCAGACGCTGCATCACCTGATCGGCGACCAGGCGTTCTACGCGTCCATCCGCGAGCTGGTCTACGGCCGGCCCGATCCGAAGCCCGGCAATTTCCAGCTGCAGTACCGCACCAGCGCCGACTACATGCGCATCGTCGACCGGGTGACCGGCAAGGACTACGACTGGTTCTTCAAGGTTTATCTCTACCAGGCCGCGCTGCCCAGGCTCGACGTGCAACGCCACGGCGACACGCTGGAGCTCGCCTGGCAGGCGCCGCATGACCTGCCGTTCCCGATGCCGGTGGAGGTGCAGGTGGACGGCGCCGTGCACACCGTGCCGATGGCGGGCGGGCATGGCAGCCTCGCGGTGCCCGCCGGCGCGCTGGTGACGATCGACCCGCACTCGGTGCTGCTGCGCGACGAGCCGCGCATCACCGAATTCCAGCAGTGGATGAAGCAGCAGCGCGCGCAGCGCAAGGCGGCGAAGCCGTAAGCCTCGTCAACCTGCGCCGGAGAGGAACCCACCGATCCGGCGCAGCCGCTGCCGCAGCGCGCGCAGGCCGCGCACCAGCTTCGGCAGCAGCCAGCACAACAGCAGCCCGAACAGCGCCAGCAGCACCAGCATCGCCAGCGGGTGACGCCACATCAGCCAGAGCCCGCCCAGCCAGGTGAGGTCCTCGCCCACGCTGGCGGTCCAGTTGCTCACGGGTTCGGGCGAGGTGTTGATCAGCGCGCGGCCGCCGCTCTTCGCCAGGTGCGTGCCGGCGGTGAGTGCGCCGCCGAGCAGGGCCGCCGCCACCTGCGCGCCCGCGCCCGATTCGCGGAACACGCCCCATGCCAGCAGCATGCCCACCGGGATGCGCACGAAGGTGTTCAGCGCGTCCCATACGCTGTCGAACGCGGGCACCTTGTCCGCAAGAAATTCGCCCAGCGCCAGCACGCCGGACACCACCAGCACCCAGGTGTCGGCAAGGGTCGCCAGCCCGGGCGGCAGGTGCACCCAGCCCAGCCGCCCCAGCAGGCCGGCCACGAACACCGTGGCATACAGGCGGAAACCGCTGGCCCAGGCCAGGCCCCCGGCCAGCGCGACGTTCGACAACGGATCCATGGCGGCGTCCCCGGGCTGCACAACCGCGAAGGCGCCACGCTCGCGCGCCGGTTCCGCGCGGTCAAGCCCCCGTACGCCCCAAGATCATGCACGTGCGCAAGATCATGCTAGGCTGAATCCGGCTCGCGTCCCCACGCCAGCGCCTGCAGGATCCGGATGACCGCCGGCACGGCGAGGGAGCACGAGTCCCTGTCTCGCCTTGTTTCGCTTCACGGGAGACGGACTTCAGGCGACGCCGCATGCCCCGGGGGGAGGTGATGCAGCGATGCCGCCCGGCGCTCGTGTCCGGACGGCGCCGTCGTCGCAGCTTGTCCGCCGTCGTCACGTTTGCACTTCGGGGAGAACAGCAATGCAGCAAGCCTCGCGACTCGACCACCCCGCTCCACTCGCCGTGCGATCCGGTCCCGCGTACCCGCCGGTGCGCCCGGGCACGCAATAACGCCAGCCGCTCCACGTTCCCGCCGCGCCCGGTGCGCGTCTCGGCGTGCGCCGCATCCGCGCGGACGATTCCGCTTGCCGCAATGGCAAGCGGCCCACTGCAGCAACTCATCGGGGAAAGCGCATGAAACATGACATGAACCGCTTGTCGCTGGCCGTACGACTGGCACTGACCGTCGGCGCCCTCGCCGCGGCCGGCACGCTCCAGGCCCAGGACGCGACGAACACCGGCAACCAGCCATCCGGCACGCAGCAGTCCGACACCCAGCAATCCGCCACGCAGGCGCCGTCCAAGAGCAAGGCGAAGACCCTGCAGGGCATGGTCGTCACCGGCTCGCTGATCCGGCGCGTGGACGCCGAGACCTCCAGCCCGGTGGTGACGATCGACCGCAGCAACATCGACAACTCCGGCAAGCCGACCTTGGGCGACGTGCTGCAGCAGCTGCCCAGCATCTCCGGCAACGCGACCAACACCCAGAACAACAGCAACGGCGGCGGCGGCGCCAGCCCGCTGCTGGAAGGCGGCGACGGCGCCGCGCGCGTCTCGCTGCGCGGCCTGGGCGAGACCCGCACCCTGGTGCTGATCGACGGCCAGCGCATGGCCAACCAGGACATCAACATGATCCCGCAGAACATGATCGAGCGGGTCGACGTGCTGGCCGAGGGCGCCTCGACGGTGTACGGCTCCGATGCGATCGGCGGCGTGGTCAACTTCATCCTGCGCAAGGATTACAAGGGCGCCGAGTTCAGCCTCAACGACGGCATCTCCAGCCATGGCGACGGCCAGCGCCGCGGCTTCAACTTCACCGTGGGCGACAGCGGCGAGAAGGGCAACATCGTCGCCGGCCTGAACTACAACAAATACGACTCGGTGCTGGCGACCAAGCGCAGCTTCTCGGCGCACCAGCTCTACCTGTCCAGCGGCGTGGTCACCGCGGCCGGCTCCGGCACCATCCCCACCGGGCGCATCCAGGTGCCCGCGTCGATCGCCAACCAGTACGGCTGCGCGCTCAAGCCCAACGGTACCGCCTACCTCACCCTGCAGCAGGGCAACGGCAGCGCCTTGGGCGACTACCGCTGCTACGGCGGCGCCGGCGACACCTACAACTACAACGCCTACAACTACATCCAGACCGAACAGGAACGCACCGACGGCTTCGTGCTCGGCAACTACCAGCTGAGCGACAACCTGAAGTTCTTTGCGGACATGTTCTACAACCGCACCGTGTCCAGCGGCCAGGACGCGCCCGCGCCCACCGGCGTCGGCGACGGCTGGCACGTGCTGTCCAGCAACCCGATCAACCCGTTCGGCGTCACCTTCAGCGCGAACGGGATTCCCGGCGACCCCAACAGCGGCTACGCGTTCAACACGCGACTCACCGGCCTGGGCACCCGCCTGCACACCTTCACCACCACCAACGCGCAGGTCATGACCGGACTGCGCGGCAACTTCGGGCAGAGCAGCTGGACGTGGGACGCGATCATCGACTACGGCCACCACAACCGTATCCAGCGCGACTACAACGAGGTCAACATCGCCGCGTTCCAGGCCGCGATCGACAGCGGCGTCAACGTCTTCAACCAGGCCGATCCGTCGGTGACCTCCGCGCTGAAATCCGGCGTCGATACCCCGGTCTACACGATGACCAACAGCATGCGCCAGCTGCAGCTGGACGCTTCCGGCGACCTGTGGAGCCTGCCGGCCGGCACCATGCAGCTCTCGGTGGGCGGGCTGTACCGCAAGCAGACGATGAACTACGACGTGACCAGCGACGCGATCCTCGACATCGCCACCGGCAACTGCCAGATCCTGCAGGAAGCCTGCGGCTCGCCGGGCCGCGGCAGCTACAACGTGAAGGAACTCTTCGCCGAGACGCTGATCCCGCTGCTGAGCAACGTGCCCTGGGCCTACTCGCTCAACCTCGACCTGGGCATCCGCAGTTCCGACTACAGCACCACCGGCACCACCACCAACAAGAAGATCGCCGTCGAGTGGCGGCCGATCGCCGACCTGCTGGTGCGCGGCACGGTGTCCCAGGTGTTCCGCGCGCCGAACCTCGACGAGTTGTACGACGGCTACACGATCGGCGGCCCGGTGCTGTCCGACCCCTGCATCAACCTCACCGGCGCGCAACTGGCGCAGCACGCGAACGCCTGCCAGTACGTGCCGCCGGGCTGGGGCGGCAACCCGATCGCGCAGGTCACGTCGTACTACTCGGGCGCGGTGCCCACCGGCAGCTCGCTGAAGCCGGAGCACGGCAAGTCGGTCGACATCGGCTTCGTCTACAGCCCCTCGGCGCTGCCCGGGCTGTCGAGCAGCCTCGACTTCTGGCACATCTACCTGACCGACATGCTGACGCCGATCACGGCGCAGACCGTGGCGAACTCCTGCTTCGCCAACAACGGCAGCCCGTACTGCTCCTACATCCACCGCTACGACAACACCAGCAAGCTGGCCGGCGCGGTGTTCTACATCAACACCCCGGTGGTCAACCTAGGCAACCTCAGCACCACCGGCGTGGACTTCACGGTCGGCTACCAGATCCCGCACTTCAACCTCGGCAACGTGAACCCCGGCAACTTCAAGGTGGGGCTCAACACCAGCTACACCTCGACCTACAAGAACGACGCCACCCCGGGCCAGCCGGGCGCCCAGACCATCAACTACGCGGGCACCTACACCCAGCAGTTCGGCAACATCGCGCGCTGGCGCGGCACCGCCACGCTCAACTGGAACATGGGCCACTGGAGCGCCCAGTGGCAGACCCGCTACATCCACCGGCTCACCGACCTCAACGCGGACTTCACCACCGGCGCGAACTCGCCGATGGGCGGCGCGGTGTACCACTCGATCCAGCTCGGTTACGCCGTGCCGGCGATCCACACCCGCTTCGACATCGGCGTGGACAACCTCAACAACAAGATTCCGCCGCTGGTCTACCAGAACGGCGCGAACTACAACGTGGACACGGCCACCTACGACACCCTGGGCCGCTACTACTGGGCTCGCGCCACCGTGAAGTTCTGACCGCAGCCGCATCGTTCCCGCAGCAAGGCGAAGGGCCGCGAGGTGTACTCGCGGCCCTTCGCGCATAATCCGGGCAGCACACGACGAGCCGAGCCGGCATGCCCACCTCGACCATCGAATTCGCCCATGCCATGGCCCGCGCCTGCGACGCCGGCGAGATGGAACGCGTGATCGCGCTCGCCGCGCAGGCCGCCGACGCCGGCATGGATGGCGAGGACGTGCTGCTGCTGCTCGGCGTGGCGCAGCAGGCCAGCGGACGCCATGCCGCGGCGGCCGCCACGTTCGAACGCCTCACGCGGCTGCGTCCCGGAGTCTCCGCCTACTGGAACAACCTGGGCGTAGCGCAGCGCGAGGCCGGCAACGCCGCAGCCTCGGCACAGGCGCTGGAACGCGCCGCGGCGCTGGCGCCGCGCGACGCCGAGGTGCACTACAACCTCGGCCTGCTCCGGCTGCAACAGCGGCACTGGCCGCAGGCGCGGGACAGCCTGCTGGAAGCGGTGCGGCTCGCGCCGGGTTTCGTCGAGGCCCGGCTGCAGGCCGCGCACGCGTGCTACGTCTGCGGCGACAACACCGGGCAGGAAGCGATGCTGGAAGGCGCCGCCGGCTGGCCGCCGCAACCGGCCGAGCAGGCGCTGCTGCTGGCCTCGATGCTGGCTGTGCTGGGCCAGCCGGATGCGGCCTGGCGCACGCTGGAGCGGGCGCAGCTGCCGACGGAGCCCGCCGCCGAAGCCGCGATGCGGCTGCGCATCGCGGCGCAGCGCGCGCTGTTGCACGAACGCGGCAACCGGCTAGCCGCGGCGCACGAAGCCCTGCGGCCGTTGCCGCTTGACGCACTGGATGCGTTGCCGCCGGAGGCCGCGCAGGTCCGCATCGACGGCTGGAAAGCGCATGCCGCGCTGGCCATGCGCGCCGGTGCCCACGCGGAAGCAGCCGCGCTGTACCGGCGCCTGCTCGCCGCGGCCGGCGACGACGAGACCCGCGCCAACGCCGGCTTCGGGCTGGCGGCGGCCTGCGACAGGCAAGGCGAGCGGCACGCAGCCTGGCAGGCGCTGGAGGCCGCGCACGCGGCGCAACTGGAGATCGCGCGTGCGATCGTGCCGCAACTGCTCGCGCCGGACAGCGAGCCGCTGCAGCCCGCGCGCCAGCGCGTCGATGCGGACGAGGCCGCACGCTGGTCGCCGTTGCCCGCGCCGGACGCCGCGCACAGCCCGGTGTTCGTGGTGGGCTTCCCGCGCTCGGGCACCACGCTGCTGGAACAGATGCTGGATGCCCATCCGGCGTTCCGCTCGATGGACGAACGCGCCTTCATCCACGAACTCACCGAGCGCATGGAGCTGGCCGGCCAGCGCTATCCCGCCGACCTGGCCGCGCTCACCGCGGCGGAGGCGGACCAGTTGCGCGCGCTGTACGGCCGGATGGTCGCGCGCGTCTTGCCGGACGCCGGCGCGTGCCGGCTGGTGGACAAGAATCCGCTCAACATGCTGTGCCTGCCGATGATCATGCGGCTGTTCCCGCAGGCGCGCATCATCCTGTGCCTGCGCCACCCCTGCGACGTGCTGCTCAGCTGTTACATGCAGTCGTTCCGCTCGCCGGCCTTCATGGTGCTGTGCTCGTCGCTGCCGCGCCTCGCGCGCGGCTACGTGCAGGCGTTCGAGCAGTGGCAGCGGCACGTGGCGGCGTTCGCGCCGCAGCTGCTGGAGTGGCGCTACGAAGCCGTGGTCGGCGACTTCGACGGCCACGTGGCGCGACTGGGGCGCTTCCTCGGCATCGCCGATCCCGCGCCGATGGCGCGCTACGCCGAGCATGCGCGCGCCAAGGCCTTCATCAGCACGCCCAGCTACGCCCAGGTCACCGCCGGCATCCATGCCCGCGCGGTCGGCCGCTGGCAGGCCTATCGCGAGCACTTCGAGCCGGTGCTGCCGCTGCTGCGGCCGACGATCGAACGGCTCGGCTACACCGCGTGACCGGAAACGAACGAGGGGCGCCGCAGCGCCCCTCGTTCATCCATCCCGTCGGAGATATCAGTGCGTCGCGGCGGTGGAGGCCGCGGCGGCGGGCTTGTCGGCGCCCGCCAGCACGGTGGCGAGGTAGTTGCTGCCGGGCGGCAGGATGTCGGCGCCCAGCTTCGGATCGGCCTTCAGCAGGCCGACCTCGTCGGCCACGATGTGCGCAGCCTCGCGCAGCAGGGCGTCGGGCGCCTGCTTGGCGTCCTTCTCCTGCTGCAGCTCGCTCTTCAGGCTGCGCTCGCCGGGGTCGAGGCCGTCGTCGAGCGCGCTGTCCTGATCCTTGAGATAGGAGTCGCTGCCGTCGATCGCCTTCTGCCGCGCACGGAAGCTCGACTGGATCGCGTCCAGCTGCTTGCGCTCGGCCTCGCGCTTGGCGAAGTTCAGCGATACCGTGGTCTTGGCGCGCATCGCCTTGTACTGCGCCAGCTCGTCCAGCATCAGCTTCCACGACGGCGACTTCGCCGCGCGCGCGGCGTGCAGGCTCTCCAGCTGCGGCAGGTAACCCTTGAGGTTGCCTTCGGGCTTGTAGTCGGCCGGGGCGATGTGCGTCCACGGCAGCGCGTTGTCGTAGGTGGACTCGCCGAAGTCCTTGGCGTCGCCGTTCTGCGGGAACGCGAAGTCCGGGGTCACGCCCTTGATCTGGGTGGAGCCGCCGTTGATGCGGAAGAACTCCTGCACGGTCATCTTCAGCTCGCCGTACTGCGGCTTGCCGTCGGTGTTCTGGCTGAAGCGGTCGAGGTCGATCAGGGTCTGCACGGTACCCTTGCCGAAGGTGGGCGTGCCGATGACCAGGCCGCGGCCGTAGTCCTGGATCGCGGCGGAGAAGATCTCCGAGGCCGAGGCGGTGCCGCGGTTCACCAGCACCGCCAGCGGGCCGTTCCACACCGGATCGGCATTGTCCGCACCCTGCACGTCGACCTGGCCGCGCGCGTCGCGCACCTGCACCACCGGACCCTTGCCGGTGAACAGGCCGGTCATCGAGTCGGCCTCGGCCAGCGAGCCGCCGCCGTTGTTGCGCAGGTCCACGATCACGCCCTGCACGCCGGCGGCCTTCAGCTCGGCTAGCAGCTTGGCGACGTCGCGAGTGGCGCTGCGGTAGTCCTTGTCGCCCTCGCTGCGCGCGCCGAAATCGGAGTAGAAGCTCGGCAGGTCGATCACGCCGATCTTGCGCACGACGTCGCCGTCCTTGATGTCGATGATCTTCTTCTTGGCCGCGCTTTCCTCGATGTTGACCTTCTTGCGCACCAGGCTGATCAGCTCGTGCTTGCCGTCCGGGCCGGCGTCGGCGGGCAGGATCTCCAGCCGCACCGTGGTGTCCTTCTTGCCGCGGATCAGGTTGACCACGTCGTCGAGGCGCCAGCCGATCACATCGGTGATCGGGCCGCTGTCGCCCTGTCCCACGCCCACGATGCGGTCGCCGGGCTTGAGCTTGCCGGACTTCTCCGCCGGGCCGCCGGGCACCAGCGAGAAGATCATGGTGTAGTCGTCGCGCGCCTGCAGCTGGGCGCCGATGCCCTCCAGCGAGAGCCTCATCTGGATCGCGAAGTTCTCCGCCTGGCGCGGGCTGAGGTAGTCGGTATGCGGGTCGGTGGTCTCGGCATAGGCGGTCATGAAGGTCTGGAACGCGTCCTCGCCGTCCAGCTGCTTCAGGCGCTCGATGTAGTTGGTGTAGCGCTTGGTCAGCGTCTTGCGGATCTCGTCGTCGCTCTTGCCGGCCAGCTTGAGCCGCAGCCAGTCGTTCATGGTGCGCTTGCGCCACAGGTCGTTCAGCGCCGCGTCGTCCTTCGCCCAGTTGGCGTTCTTGCGATCGTAGTCGTAGCTCTCGTCGCCGTCGAAGCTGAAGCCGTCCTTGAGCAGGCTGCGCGCGTAGGTCATGCGCTGCACCGCGCGTTCGAGGAACTTGTTGTAGATGTCGAACGGCGCGCTGAGGTCCTGGTTCCAGATCGCGTCGTCCAGCTTGGCCTTGAGCGGCGCGAACTGATCCATGTCCTGCTGGGTGAAGAACACCTTGTCGCTGTCGAGCAGCTTGAAGTAGTCCTTGTAGATCTTCGCCGACATCGCGTCGTCGAGCGGCTGCGCGTCGTAGTGGAAACGGGTGAGGAAGCGCGCCGACAGCTGCGCCGCCTGCGCCTGGGTGGCGGTGGGCTTGAGCGGCCACACCGCCGCCTTGCGATTGCCGCCCGCGCCGAGGTCGGCGGCCGATTGCGCGTAGGTGCAGGTGACGGTCAAGGCCAGCAGCAGGGCCAACGCGGGACGGAAGGTCATGGGAATGAGGCTCTCGGGGATATCAGGCGACGCCGGCCGCGTGGGCCTGCAGGTCGGCGTGGTAGGAGGAACGCACCAGCGGGCCGGAGGCGACGTGATGGAAGCCCATCGACTCGCCCTCCCTGCGCAGGTCGTCGAATTCTTCGGGCGTCCAGTAGCGCACCACCGGGTGGTGGTGCGGCGTGGGCTGCAGGTACTGGCCGATGGTGATCATCTCGACGTCGTGCGCGCGCAGGTCGCGCATCGTCTCGATCACTTGCTCGCGCGTCTCGCCCAGGCCAAGCATGATGCCGGACTTGGTCGGCACGTCGGGATGCTGCGCCTTGAAGCGCTTGAGCAGGTCCAGCGACCACTGGTAGTCCGCACCCGGGCGCACTTCGCGGTAGAGGTGCGGCACGGTTTCCAGATTGTGGTTGAACACGTCCGGCGGGAAGTCCTTCAGCACTTCCAGCGCGCGCTCCATGCGGCCCTTGCCGCGGAAGTCCGGCGTGAGGATCTCGATGCGGATGTTCGGGCTGGCGTGGCGCGTGGCGCGGATGCAGGCGGCGAAATGCTCGGCACCACCGTCGCGCAGGTCGTCGCGGTCCACCGAGGTGATCACCACGTACTTCAGGCGCATGTCGCGGATCGTCTCGGCCAGCCGCGCCGGCTCCAACGGATCGGGCGGCTGCGGACGGCCATGCGCCACGTCGCAGAACGAGCAGCGCCGCGTGCACACCTCGCCGAGGATCATGAAAGTGGCGGTGCCCTTGCTGAAGCACTCGTGGATGTTCGGGCACGAGGCTTCCTCGCACACCGTCACCAGCGCGTTCTCGCGCAGGCGCGCCTTCAGCTGCTGCACGGCATTGCCCTGCGGCAGGCGCACGCGGATCCACGAGGGCTTGCGCAGCACCGGCACCGCGGTGTCGAAGCCGGCGCGGTTCAGCGCGATCTTGTCGTTGCCCAGCTGCTTGTCGACCGCGGACGTGCCCGCGACGACGCTGATCGGGATGGTCTTGTTCGGGGAAACGGACGCTTCACTCATGCAGGCAGCTCAGACCACGACGCGGGCGGGGAGTTCGGGGATGACGGGGTCGGCGGGCGCGGCACGGAAACCGAACTGGCGGCAGAATTCCTCCACCAGCGCATCTTCCACCTCCGCCAGCCGTGACGGACCGCCCAAGTCTAGCACCTGGGTCACCGCCAAACCCTTGTAGCCGCAAGGGTTGATGCGGTGGAAGGGCTCCAGGTTCATGTTCACGTTGAAGGCCAGGCCGTGGAAGCTGCAGCCGCGGCGCACGCGCAGGCCCAGCGCGGCCACCTTGGCGTCGGCGACATACACGCCCGGCGCACCCTCCCGGCGTTCGGCGACGATGTTCCAGTGCGCCAGCGTATCGATGATCGCCTGCTCGATCTTGTCGACCAGCTCGCGCACGCCCAGCCCGGCGCGGCGCAGGTCGATCAACGGGTAACCCACGATCTGGCCGGGGCCGTGGTAGGTCACCTGGCCGCCGCGATCCACCGGAATCACCGGGATCTCGCCGGGCGCCAGCACGTGCTCCATCTTGCCGGCCTGGCCCAGGGTGAATACCGGGTCGTGCTCCAGCAGCCAGAACTCGTCGGCCGTGTCGCCGGTGCGGTTGTCGGTGAACGCGCTCATCGCCTGCCATGTCGTCTCGTAGGGCTGGCGGCCGAGACGACGGATCTTGAGCGGCAGGGACATGGCGAAACCCGGCAAAACAGGAATGGAAAAGATGCGGCCGGCCGGCGGAAAGCCAAGGGCGGCGCAGCGGCCGCCCTGCCGGTCACGGCCGGCTCGTCACAACGTGTACCGGATATCCGGGTCCGCCCGCAGCACCGCGTGCGCGCTGTCGTACTGCTCGCGGTCGGCGCAGCGGAAGCTCACCGTGACCGAGACGTAGTTGCCGCCGCCGGAGTGGCGGTGCTTCACCGTCTCGTGCAGCACGTGCAGGCCGGCGCGCTCCAGCAGCTGCGGCACGCGGGTGGGCAGCCCGGCGCTGGCGTTGCCCACCGCGGTGATCTCGAACTCGCCGGGAAACTGGAAGCCCTTGCCTTCCCGCTTTGCCTGGCTGAAATCGATCTCGTGCATCACTTCGTGCTCGTCGCCGTGGCCGGCACGGGCGCGTCGGCCTTCTTGCTGCCGTGGAACCACAGCAGGATCGAATCCCACAGCCGCGAGAAGAAACCGCCCTGCGGCGCGTCGTTCAGCGCGATCAGCGGCACGCTCTGGATCGGCTGGCCGTCCAGCGCGATGCGCAGCGTGCCCACCTGCTGGCCCTTCTTGAACGGGGCGATCAGGGTGGCGGGAATGTCCATGGTGGCCTTGAGCTGGTCGTACTGGCCGGTCTTCACGGTCACCAGCACCGGCTCGGCCACGCCGATCGGCAACTGGTTCGCCTCGCCCTTCCACAGCCGCGGAGTCACCAGCGGCTTGCCGGCGGCGTACAGCTTGTGCGTCTCGTAGAAGCGGAAGCCGTAGTTGAGCAGGGCCATCGAGGCGTCGGCTCGGCCCTTGTCGGTGCTGGAGCCCATCACCACCGCGATCATGCGCTCGTCGCCGCGCTTGGCCGAGGCGGCGAGGCAGAAGCCGGCGGCGGCGGTGTGGCCGGTCTTGATGCCGTCCACGCTGGGGTCGCGCCACAGCAGCGCGTTGCGGTTCTGCTGCTTGATGCCGTTCCACTCGAACTCCTTGATCTTGGAGATCGCGTAGTCCTCGGGGAAGTCGTGGATCAGCGCACGCGACAGGATCGCGATGTCGCGGGCGGTGGAGTAGTGGTCGTCCACCGGGTAGCCGGAGGCGTTGACGAAGTGCGTGTTGACCATGCCGAGCTGCTTGGCATAGGCGTTCATCAGGTTCGCGAACGCGTCCTCGGAGCCGGCCGTGTGCTCGGCCAGCGCGATCGCCGCGTCGTTGCCGGACTGGATGATCATGCCCTTCAGCAGGTCGTCCAGTTCCACCTTGCTGTTGAGCTTCAGGAAGCTGGTGGAACCGTCGGTGCCGCCGCCGCCGCTGCGCCAGGCGTGCTCGCTGATGTTGACCTGATCGCTGTTGTGGACGCGGCCGTTGGCGATCTCGGCGGAGACCACGTAGTCGGTCATCACCTTGGTCAGCGAGGCCGGCGCGCGGCGCTCGTCGGGGTTCTTCGAGGCGAGGATCTGGCCGGTGGCGTAATCCATCAGCACCCAGCTCTGCGCGTCCACGTCCGGCGGCGGCGGCACCGGCATCGCGGGCACTGTCGGGCGCGGCACGGCCGAGGGGTGCGGCGGCGCCGCGGGGTGCTGCGGCGTCTGGGCAACGGCGGTGCCGGCCACCAGCGCGGCGGCAGCGATCGGGGTCAGGATGCGGCGGAGAAAGCTCATCGTGGTCTGTGGGGTCCGGAATAAGTTGCAACACGGCGCGGGCGGACGCCGTCAATGGATAAAAACATCGCTCAGTCTACCGCGACTTGCGGCCGCGGCAGCCCCATGCCCTCGATGCGGGCGGTCACCTGGTCGGCGCGATCCACGCCGTCCAGCGGTCCCACCCGCACGCGGCGAATGGTGCGGCCGTTGACCTGAACCTCCTCCACCCGCACCGGCGCGAAGTTGGCCTGGCGCAGCTGCGCGGCCACCCGTTCGGCGTTCGCCGGATCGGAGAATGCGCCCACCTGCAGATAGATGCCCGGCGAGCCGGTGCCGGTCGCGGCTATGACCGTGTGCGGCGCCGGCGGTTCCCCGCCGGGCGCGGACGGGTCGATGCCCTGCACCTCGACCAGGCCGGTGCCCTTGGGCCAGATGCCGATGCGCACCGCGGCGGCGTAGGACAGGTCGATGATGCGGTTCTCGTGGAACGGCCCGCGGTCGTTGACGCGCACGACCACGCTCTTGCCGTTCGCCAGGTTGGTCACCCGCGCGTAGCTCGGCAAGGGCAGCACCTTGCTGGCGGCGGTGAACTTGTACATGTCGTAGTCCTCGAGGCTCGAGGTCTTGTAGCCGTGGAACTTGTTGCCGTAGAACGAGGCGATGCCGCGCTCGTCGTAGCCGCGCGCCGAGGGCAGCACGCGGTAGGTCTGGCCCAGCACGCTGTAGGGCGACTTGTTGCCGTACAGCGAGCGCGGCTCCGTCTTCGGCACCGGCTCGGGCAAGGTGGCGATGAAGGCCGGCGGCGCGCCGGTGGGCGAGCTGTCGCTCTTGTCGCCATAGCGGCGATCCTGCGGCAGGCTGGTGTCGTCGCGGTGGAACCAGCCGTGGTGCGTGCTGCGCTCCGCGGCGCTCGCCGGCGCGGCAGGCCGCGTGGCGCGGCGACCGCCGCAGGCGGTCAGCGCGAGTGCCGCCGCCAGCAGCGACAGGCCGCACCAGAACCTCATTGCGCGCTGTCCGCGCTGCGTACGCCGTCCATGATCGCCAGCGCCAGCTGGTTCACCGCCATCGCGTACATCGGGCTGCGGTTGTAGCGGGTGATCACGTAGAAGTTGTTGAAGGTGAACCAGTGCTCCGGCCCGCTCAGGCCGTCGAGCGTCAGCAGGCTGGTCGGCTCGCCCGGGTTCAGGTGCTGGAACGGCGCGTAGCCCCAGGCTTCCAGCTGCTCCAGCGGCCACTGCGGCTGCGCCTGCCAGACCAGCGGCTTGGCCGCACCGTCCGGCTGCGCGCGCGCCGCCACCGGGCCGCCGTCGATCCAGCCGTGCTTCGCGAAATAGTTCGCCACGCTGGCGAGGATGTCGGGCAGCGAGTTCTGCAGGTCGATGCGGCCGTCGCCTTCCGCGTCCACCGCGTAGTCGCGGATGCTGTCGGGCATGAACTGGCCCCAGCCCTGCGCGCCGGCGTAGGAGCCGGTGAGCGTGTCCAGCGGGCCGGCGAGGTGGTTGTCCGGCAGCTCCAGCAAGGTCTTCAACTGCTGGCGGAAATACGTCGCGCGCGGCGGGTAGTAGAAGCCCAGCGTCACCAGCGCATCGAGCACCTTGTACTTGCCGGTGACGCGGCCGTAGAACGTCTCCACGCCGAGGATCGCCACGATGTACTGCGGCGCCACTCCGTACTGCTTGCCGATGCTTTCCAGCAGCGCGCGATGCTCGCGGTAGAACGCCACGCCGTCGGCGATGCGCTTGTCGGTGAGGAAGATCGGCCGGTACGCGCTCCACGGCTTGGACTCGGCCGGGCGGCTGATCGCGTCGAGGATGCCCTGCTGCATCTTCGCCTGGTCGAGCAGCGCGTTCAGCGCGGCGGGACTCTTGCCGGTGTCGCGGGCCACTTCCTGCACCAGCGCGGCCTGGCCCGGATGGGTGTCGGCCCACGCCGGCAACGACGCGACGATCAACAGCAGGACAAGCGGGAACAGGCTGCGGAAACGGCGCGGCAGGGCATTCACGGGCATGGCTTGATCGACTTCGGCAACGACTGCGTCGAAGCGTAGCATGCAGTTCGGCGCATTATTTTTGCGATCATCCATGGTCGCGAAGATCACACGGGCGGCCATTCATGACTGCACTCTTCGATTTTTTGCGAGCATCCCTGAGCGCGAAGATCAGTCGTGCCGCTTGCGGTGCGCGTGGATCGACATCAGCATGCCGAAGCCGGTCAGCAGGGTCACCGCCGAGGTGCCGCCGTAGCTCACCATCGGCATCGGCACGCCCACCACCGGCAGCATGCCGGCGACCATGCCGCCGTTGACGAACACGTAGACGAACAGGCTCATGCCGATCGCGCCGGCGAGCAGGCGCGAGTAGGTGTCGCGTGCCTCCATCGCGATCCACAGGCAGCGGCCGATGATGAAGGCGTACAGCGCCACCATCAGGCACACACCGACCAGGCCGAACTCCTCGGAGAACACCGCGAAGATGAAGTCGGTGGTGTGCTCGGGCAGGAAGTCCAGCCGCGACTGCGAGCTGTGCATCCAGCCCTTGCCGAACACGCCGCCGGAACCCACCGCGATCTGCGACTGGATGATGTGCCAGCCGTTGCCCAGCGGATCGGACTCGGGGTTGAGCAGGGTCAGCACACGGTCGCGCTGGTATTGGTGGATGACGGGCAAATGCCAGATCACCGGCACCATCGCGCCGGCGCTGGCCAGCAGCAGGCCGATGCGCCACCACGCCATGCCGGAGAGGAACAGCGCGAACGCGCCGGCCGCCGCCACCAGCAAGGCCGTGCCCAGGTCCGGCTGCTTGGCGATCAGCGCGGCGGGGATCGCGATCAGCACGCCCACCACCACGATGTCCTTCCAGCCCGGCGGCAGCTGGCGCGGGTGCAGGTACCAGGCCACCATCATCGGCATGGTGAGCTTGACCAGCTCGGAAGGCTGGAAGCGCATCACGCCGAGGTTCAGCCAGCGGTCGGCGCCGCGCCCCTCGCCCAGCACCGCCACTACCACCAGCAGCAGGGTGCTGCCGGCGTACAGCCACGGCGTCCAGTTGCGCAGGGTCGACGGCGGGATGCGCGAGATCAGCAGCAGCAGTGCGAAGCCCAGCACGAAACGCACGGCCTGCCCGCCCACCAGCACAACGCTGCCGTCGGCGGCGCTGTAAAGCGTGGCCAGCCCGACCATCGACAGCAGCAGCAGGCCCGCGGCCAGCGGCAGGTCGATCCGTGGCCGGGTCAGCACGCGGCGCAGCAGGCGCCGCATCCGCACTTGCAGCAGTTCGATCATGGCGGCGTCTCCTGCGTTGCCGCTTCGGCCGGCTGATCCTCGCCGCTCGAAGCGGCAGGCGCCGGCGTGGCCGGCGTGGCGCCGGCGGGCGGCAGGCCTCCCGGCGGCAGCGGCGTGTCCGGCGGCGCGTCCGGCTGGGTGGCCAGCCAGGCGTCGAGGATCTTGCGCGCGATCGGGCCCGCCGAGGAAGCGCCCCAGGCGCCTTCCTCCAGCACCACCGCCACCGCGATGCGCGGATCCTCGGCCGGCGCGAACATCTCGAACCAGGCGCGGTGGCGGCTGGCGAGGTAGGCGAGGTTCTTGTTCTCGTTGTAGGCGTCGCTGCGGCGGGAGTAGCGCTCGGCAGTGCCGCTCTTGCCCGCGACGGTGTACGGGAAGCCCTTGCCCAGCCCGTAGGCGGTGCCGCGCGGATCGTTCACCACCATCTGCATGCCCTGCTCCACCGCCTGCCAATTGCCTTGGCTGGTGACCAGCGAGGGACCGCTGGGCGGATTGGCCAGCGGGACCTTCGGCTGGTCCACGCCGGCCTGGGTGGCCATCACCAGTCGCGGCGCGTACGGCGTGCCGCGACCGGCGAGGGTGGCCAGCGCATGCGCCAGCTGCAGCGGGGTCACCGCCCAGTAGCCCTGGCCGATGCCGGCGATCACCGTCTCGCCGGGGTACCAGGGCTGCTTGAAGCGCCTGGCCTTCCATTCCCGCGAGGGCAGGATGCCGCTGGCCTCGCCGTCGAGGTCGATGCCGGTGGGCTTGCCGAAGCCGAACTTGCCCATCCACGCGCTGAAGCGGTCGATGCCCATGTCCAGCGCGAGCTTGTAGAAGTAGGTGTTCACCGACCACATGATCGCGGTGCGCAGGTTCACCGTGCCGAAACCGCCGCGGCGGTCGTCGCGGTAGCCGCGCGACTGGCCGGGGATGTAGAACGTGCCGGTGGAGAGCACGGTGTCCTGCGGCGTGCGCAGACCCAGCTCCAGCCCGCCCAGCGCGACGTACGGCTTCACCGTGGAGCCCGGCGGATAGACGCCGCGCAGCGCGCGGTTCAGGAGCGGCTTGTCCGGAGCGCTGGTCAGCGCGTCGTAGTCGGCGTGGCTGATGCCGTCGACGAACAGGTTGGGGTCGTAGGTGGGCACGCTGACCATCGCCAGCACCTGGCCGTTGCGCGGATCGATCGCCACCGCCGCGCCGGGGCGACCGTCGAAGGCGGCTTCCGCGGCCTTCTGGATGCGCGCGTCGATGCTGAGGTAGACGTTCCGGCCGGGCGTGGCGGGATGCGTCTGCAGCACGCGCTGGGTGCGGCCGTCCGCATTCACCTCGACCAGCTCGTAGCCCGGCGTGCCGTGCAGCACGTCCTCGTAGGAGCGCTCGATGCCGATCCGGCCCACGTGGGTGGTGCCCTTGTAGCGCGCCGGATCGAGCCGTTCGAGGTCGTCCGCGTCGATGCGCGAGACGTAGCCGATCACGTGCGCGAACAGGCCGCCGAACGGATAGCGGCGATTGAGGTAGGGCACCACGTCCACGCCGGGGAAGCGCCAGCGGTTCACCGCGAAGCGGTCGATCTCGTCCTCGGTGAGGCGCAGCTTCAGCGGCACGCTCTCGAAGCGGCGGCTCTGCTTAAGCTGCTTGTGGAACGCGTCGAGGTCGTCCTGGCCGAGCGGGATCACCCGGCCCAGCTGCGCCAGCATCGCGTTCATGTCCTTGACCTGCTCGGGCACCACCTCGAGCCGGAACGCGGGCACGTTGTTCGCCAGCAGCACGCCGTTGCGGTCGTAGATCAGGCCCCGCGCCGGCGGGATCGGCAGCGGCTTGACGCGGTTGTTCTCCGAGCGCGTGGCGAACTCGTCGTAGCGCTCCACCTGCAGGAACACGTAGCGGCCGACCAGCCCGGCCAGGCCCAGCAGGATCAGCACGAAACCGGCCACGGCGCGGCGGCGGAACAGCTCGCCCTCGCTGCGTGCATCCTTGATCGCGCGTCGCAGCTTCATGTCGCCGGCCCGTGTCTCATTGAATCCGCAAACGCGCGCGCAGGTCGTCCAGCAGCAGGAACAGGAACGGCCACAGCGCGGCGCCCACGAACGGGGCGATCCACCAGCTCGCCGGCGGCACCGGGGTGCCGGACAGCACCCGCACCACCAGCAACAGGATGCGATCGTTCAGCAGCAGGGCCAGCACCGCCAGGGTCTGCTGCCACATCGGGAAGAAGCGCAGCCGCGAGCGGAAGCGCAGCACGATGAACACCAGCGCGGTGAGGCGCAGCGCCTGTTCGCCCAGCAGCACGCCGTCGAACAGGTCGGCGCCCAGGCCGAGCAGGAAGGCCAGCCCCAGGCTGACGCGATCTTCCGACTCCAGCGCCCAGTACAGCAGGACCAGCGCGGGCCAGTACGGCTTGAACGGCTCCAGCACCGCCGGCAACGGCACCAGCATCAACAGCAGCGCGAACACCAGCGTGCCGATGAACCACCACAAGGACAGGCGCTGGCGGTTCATGGCGTGCTCCCGCCCGATGCGGGCGTCGTGGCGGGCGTTGTGGTGGCGGCGCGCGGCGGTGGCGAGGCCGGCTGGCCCGCCGTCGGCGCGGCACCGTTGGCGGCGCCCGGCGCAGGCGCCAGCGTCGCCGGCGGACCGGCCGGCACCGCCGGCGCGGGCGGCCCGTCGGGCTCGGCCTGGTCGTGCAGCAGCAACACGTCCTCGCTGCGGTCGAGATCGGCCGCCGGCTGCACCTGTGCCACGCGGAACATGCCGGAGGGGCTCGGCGCCACCGCGAGCACCTTGCCCACCGGGAACCCCGGTGGAAAGCGGCCGCCGAGGCCGGAGGTGAGCAGCCGGTCGCCCGGCCGCACGTCGGCGGCCAGCGGGATGTTCGGCAGCACCAGGCCACTGCCGTCGCGCGCGCCGTAGGCCACCGTGCGCAGGCCGGAGCGCTCCACCACCACCGGGATCGCGTGCGCCGGATCGGTCACCAGCATCACCACCGACGTGGTGGGCAACGCCTCGACCACCTGGCCCATCACGCCATGCGCGTCGATCACCGGCTGGCCTGGCTTCACGCCGTCGCGGGCGCCGAGGTTGAGCACCAGCCGCTGCTGCCAGGCGCCCAGGTCCACGCCCACCACGCGCGCCAACTGCACGTTGAGGTCCAGGCTGTGCCGGGTGTCCAGCAGTTCCTTCAGCCGATGGTTCTGCTCGGCCACGCCGGCCATGCGGTTGAGCCGCGCATTGGCCAGCAAGAGATCCTCGCGCAGGCGCTGGTTCTGTTCGGTGAGCAGCTTGCGGTCGGCGAACGCCACGCTGAGCGTGCGCATGCCGGCGCTGGGCAGGTTGGCCAGCCGGTACACCGGCTCCACCACCGCCGACGCCGCATAGCGCACGCGCCACAGCCAGCCGTTGCGGTGGTCGAGCACCATCAGCACCATGGCCAGGGCGAGGTAGACGATCAGCCGCAGCGTGCCCGCGGCGTTGCCGGCGAACAGCGGCGAGGACTCATCGCGCGTGCGCGCCATGATCTAGAGCCTGCCCATGGTCTTCGAGCGCCCCGCGCCGGGAGCTGTTTGCACGCAGGCCAAGGAAGAAGGAGGGTACGCGGGGAGAGCCCATGGATGGACTCGGCTTTGAGGAGCGGGGAGTGGACGTCCGTCCACGACCGAGTGATGACGCAGGCATGTGGGCAAACAGACCCGGCTCCGGAATTTATTGGTGCTGGGGTTGCCATGGAGTGGCCGCCATGCGGCAGCGCGCGGCTTGGCCTGCCGCCCAGGCAAGCCTGCGCCACGCCCTACCACCTGGCGGCCACCCCATGGCAACGCGGGGCACTCGAAGGCCATGAGCAGGCTCTCGCCTTACTCGGGGGCGAAGAAATCGCTGCCGTGCTGGTCGATCAGCTCCAGCGCCTTGCCGCCGCCACGCGCCACGCAGGTGAGCGGATCGTCCGCCACCTGCACGTGCAGGCCGGTCTCCTCGGAGATCAGCCGGTCCAGGTCGCGCAGCAGCGCGCCGCCGCCGGTGAGCACGATGCCGCGCTCGGCCACGTCGGAGCACAGCTCCGGCGGGGTCTGCTCCAGCGCCGACTTCACCGCGGCCACGATGCCGGCCAGCGGCTCATGCAGCGCCTCGAGGATCTCGTTGGAGTTGATCGTGAACATGCGCGGCACGCCCTCGGCGAGGTTGCGCCCGGAGATCTCGATCTCCCGGACCTCGCTCTGCGGGAACGCGCAGCCGATCTCCAGCTTGATCCGCTCGGCGGTGGATTCGCCGATCAGGGTGCCGTGGTTGCGGCGCACGTAGTTGATGATCGCCTCGTCGAAGCGGTCGCCGCCCACGCGCACGGACTGCGAGTAGACGATGCCGTTCAGCGAGATCACCGCCACCTCGGAGGTGCCGCCGCCGATGTCCAGCACCATCGCGCCGCGCGCCTCGTGCACCGGGATGCCGGCGCCGATCGCGGCGGCCATCGGCTCCTCGATCAGGAACACGTCACGGGCGCCGGCGCCCTCGGCCGATTCCTTGATCGCGCGGCGCTCGACCTGGGTGGAGCCGCAGGGCACGCAGACCAGCACGCGCGGACTGGGGCGCAGCAGGCGCGACTTGTGCACCTGCTTGATGAAGTGCTGCAGCATCGCCTCGGTCATGGTGAAGTCGGCGATCACGCCGTCCTTCATCGGGCGCACCGTGGCGATGTTGCCGGGCGTGCGGCCCAGCATGCGCTTGGCGTCGCTGCCCACCGCCGCGATCGCGCGCGGGCCGCCCGGACCACGGTCCTGGCGCACCGCCACCACCGAGGGTTCGTTCAGCACGATGCCCTGGCCGCGCACGTAGATCAGCGTGTTGGCGGTGCCGAGATCGATGGAGACGTCGTTGGAAAAGATCCCGCGAAACTTCTTGAACATGGGTCCGCCGCGCGCCGGCCTGATTAAAAAATAAGCTCACCAGTCTAGTCAGCGTGCACGGCGCACGCAACCGGAAAGACGTTAAGAAAGCCTTGTGCGACGCGGTTCGCCGCACATTCCGGCGCTTTCGCCCGCACGCGACGCGGATTCGCCATGAGCGTCCGTTCACGATAGGATGCGAACCTTTGGCCGGATCCGCAGGACCCGGCCCGGTCAGCCGCGACGCGCGGCATTCCTACAGCTCGGGGCACTCGCGCAACCATGTCTGCCGTCATCTGCGGATCGCTGGCCTATGACACCATCATGGTGTTCCAGGACCAGTTCAAGAACCACATCCTGCCCGACCAGATGCACATCCTGAATGTGTCCTTCCTGGTGCCGCGGATGCGCCGCGAGTTCGGCGGCTGCGCCGGCAACATCGCCTACAACCTCAAGCTGCTCGGCGGCGATCCGCTGCCGGTGGCCGCGGTGGGCCAGGATTTCGCGCCGTACCGCGCGCACCTGGAGAAGTGCGGCATCAAGCTCGACCGCGTGCGCGTGTTCGACGACCAGTTCACCCCGCAGTGCTTCATCACCACCGACCTGGACAACAACCAGATCACCGCCTTCCACCCCGGCGCGATGTCCAGCGCGCACGACAACCACGTGCGCGAGATCCCCGACATCGACATCGGCATCGTGGCCCCCGACGGCCGCGAGGCGATGCTGCAGCACGTGGACGAGTTCGCCGCGCGCGGCGTGCCCTTCATCTTCGATCCGGGCCAGGCGATGCCGCTGTTCAGCGGCGACGAGTTCCGCGCGATGATCGAAAAGTCCACCTACGTGATCGTCAACGACTACGAGTCGCAGCTGCTGCAGACGCGCACCGGCTGGAGCGCCGAGGAGATCGCCAGCCGCGTGAAGGCCTACGTGGTCACGCTGGGGCCGCGCGGCTCGCTGATCCACGCCGGCGGCACCACGCACGAGATCCCGCCCGCGCACGAACGCCAGATCGTCGACCCCACCGGCTGCGGCGACGCGTACCGGGCCGGCCTGATCTTCGGCATCCTGCGCGGCAAGGACTGGCCCACCGTGGGCCGCATGGCCTCGCTGATGGGCGCGCTCAAGGTCGAGCACCCCGGCACGCAGAACCAGCGCTTCGACTACGCCGAGTTCGCCGCGGCGTTCAAGGAGCAGTTCGGCTACGCGCTGGACTGACTGGGCCACCCGGAGCGCACCCTGTGCGCGATGCTCTGGCGCTTCGACCGGAGCCGAAAGCATTCGCGCACGACCGAAGGAAGTCCCTCGTGGACAGGATGCGCTCCTGCATCATCAGCCTCGATCCGGCGTGAAGGTACACGCAGCCTCCACTGCCGCCTGCCAGCCGCGATACAGGCGCTCGCGTTCCGGCGCGGGCATGCGCGGCTCGAAGCGCCGCTCCACCTGCCACAGACGCGCCAGCTGCTCGCGACTCTCCCAGAAGCCCAGCGCCAGGCCGGCCAGGTAGGCCGCGCCCAGCGCCGTGGTCTCCTGTACCCGCGGGCGCAGCAGCGGGACATCCAGCAGGTCGCTCTGGAACTGCGCGACGAAGTCGTTGGCGATCGCGCCGCCGTCGCAGCGCAGTTCCTTCAGCGGGATGCCCGCGTCCGCCTCCATCGCCGCCAGCACGTCGCGCGACTGGTAGGCCATCGCCTCCAGCGCGGCGCGCACCAGGTGTTCGCGGCGCGTGCCTCGGCTGAGACCGAACATCGCGCCGCGCACCTCGCTGCGCCAGTACGGCGCGCCCAGCCCCACGAAGGCCGGCACCAGGTAGACGCCGTCGCTGGAGGCCACGTTCTCGGCCAGCGCCTGCGAATCGGCCGCGGTTTCGAGCATGCGCAAGCCGTCGCGCAGCCACTGCACCACCGCGCCGGCCACGAAGATGCTGCCTTCCAGCGCGTACTCGACACGGCCGCCGATGTCCCAGGCGATCGTGGTCAGCAGGCCGTGCCGCGACGGCACCGCCTGCGCGCCGGTGTGCATCAGCATGAAGCAGCCGGTGCCGTAGGTGTTCTTCGCCATGCCCGGCTCGAAGCAGGCCTGGCCGAACAGCGCCGCCTGCTGGTCGCCGGCGAGTCCGCCGATCGGCACCGCGGCGCCGAGGAAGCGCGCAGGATCGGTGTCTCCATAGTGTTCGCTGCACGAGCGCACCTCGGGCAGCATCGCGCGCGGCACGCCGAACAGGCGCAGCAGTTCGTCGTCCCAGTCGCGCCGATGGATGTCGTACAGCAGGGTGCGCGCGGCGTTGCTGGCGTCGGTGACGTGCAGGCGACCGCCGCTGAGGTTCCACACCAGCCAGCACTCGATCGTGCCGAACAGCAGCTCGCCGCGCTCGGCGCGTGCCTGCGCGCCGTCGACGTGGTCGAGGATCCAGCGGATCTTGCTGGCGGAGAAATACGCGTCGATCAGCAGGCCGGTCTTCGCGCGCACGACCGGCTCGCCGCCGTCCGCCCGCAGGCGTTCGCAGATGGCCATGCTCTGCCGCGACTGCCACACGATCGCGTGGTGTACCGGTTGCCCGCTGCGGCGGTCCCACACCACGGTGGTCTCGCGCTGGTTGGTGATGCCGATGCCGGCCAGCTCGGCCGGCTCGACCTGGCTGCGCGTGAGCAGTTCGGTCACCGTCACCAGCACGCTGGCGAGGATCTCGCGCGGATCGTGCTCCACCCAGCCGGGCTGCGGATAGATCTGCGCGAATTCGCGCTGCGCCATGCCCGCCACGCGGCCAGTCGGGTCGACCAGCATCGCCCGCGTGCTGGTGGTGCCCTGGTCCAGCGCAAGGATGTATCGCTTCGCCACGGGACGCCTCGCCGTCGATGCCCGCACGAAGATTAGCAACGAAGCCGCGTGGTCGCTCGCGGCCACGCATGGCCGCGAGCTGGAAAAGCGCTTACCAGGTGCGCACGTCCACCACGCTGGCGGTGAAACTGCTCATGTCCGGCTGCATGCGGAACATGCGGCCCAGGTCGAAGTTCACCGTGTCGCCGGGCGCGATGTTCGAGGTGCCGGCCGGCCAGGCCTGCTTGCTCTGCACCACGTTGCCCGAGGCGTCCTTGATCTCGATGCGGATCTGCGCGGCCGACGCGGCGGTGCAGTGGTTGACCAGCTCGCCGCGCAGGCTGAGGCGGGCACCGGCCGCGGCGGGCTTGAAATCCTTGATCGCGAAATCGGCAGGCGCGCAGGTGGCGTGGGCGGCCAGCGGGGCGAGCAACAGAACGGCGGCGGCAACGAGGGCTTTCATGGGATCTCCGGAAGCGATGGGGAGGGAGCCGCCATGCGGATGCAGGCGGATGCCACCGGTATCGGCCGCATTGCCCGGGGCTTTATATCCGTCTGCTTTCAATCGGACGAAATTCTTCAGGCGGCCCCGTCGCGGGTTTTTGCTCGTCGTTCCCGCGAACGCGGGAGGCGCTTTTCGACAGCCGCAGGCTGGTCATCCATGGCCCCAGAAGTCACTGGATTCCCGCGTTCGCGGGAATGCCGGCATGGTGGTTCGCGGCCACTGATCGCAATTTCGTCAGAGATCGCCACCGTCGACTCAAGTTTTCCATCCTGCGGCCGATGCCCCGGACATGCGCGCAACCGCGCTCAACCGGGGGATTGAAGCTCATGAAGACGCTGCTGGTTTCCACCGCCCTGTTGCTGGCTCCGCTGGCCGCCCACGCTGCCTGCACCCCGCAGGACTTCGCGATCCAGGATTTCAAGCCGGCGCTCAACAATGCCGGCATGTCGACGCGGATCGCGTTGCGCGGCGAGCTGGCCAACCATTGCGCCAGCGCCGCCGCCGCACAGATCCGCGTCGAGATCAAGGACGCCTCGGGCAAGGTGCTGCAGAGCAAGCAGGCCTGGCCGGCCGGCACCTCGAACATCGCGCCCGGCGACAAGGTCGACTTCGACCTGGGCCGCATGTTCCGCTTCCAGCCCGGCATGGAATCCTTCACGGCCAGCGTGGTGGACGTGCGCACCTGGTAAGCGGCCACCTCGGCGCAAACGCGAAAGGCCCCTGCGGGGGCCTTTCGCGTTTGCGCACCCGACCCGCCGCCACGCGACGCTTTCCCCCGGTCGACCAGCCGCGGCCGGGCCGGCAACCGATCGTCAGTGCAGCACGAACAGCTTGTCGAAGCCGGCCACGCGCAGGGTGCTGCGCAGCTCGCCGGAGGCGTTGACGATGCGGATGTCGGCGCGGTCGGCGCCGGCGTGCTCGCGCAGCAGCAGCAGCATGCCGAGCGCCGAGCTGTCCATGCCGGCGACCTCGCCCAGGTCGATCACGTAGCTGCGCGCGGGCTTGCCGTCGCCGAGACAGGCGTCGTGGAAGTCGCGATGGATGCTGAAGTCGAAACGCTCGCCCAGCTGCAGGGTGAGGCAATCGAGTTCGGGGTCGTGGTGGACGATCATGGTGCCATCCTCAAAAGAGTTCGATTTCGCCGGCATCCATCGAGTTCTGCAGCGCCGGGCCGCGCGAGCGCAGGCGCGCCTTCTCGCGCTGGATCGCCAGGCGGCTGCGCACGCGCTGCGAGCGTTCGGCCAGCGCGTCGGCCTCCAGCGCGGTGCAGGCCAGCTCCTCGATGTCGCGGGTGCATTCGGTGGTGACGTCCTGCAGCTCGGTGAGCCGGGTGCGGGTCTGCGTGATCAGCTGGCGCAGGATGTCCTCGAACTGCAGCGAGCGCACGGTGGTGGAGACGTCGCTGCCGAGGCCGCGGCTGATCTCGACCACCTGGTCGGCCACCTTGCTGCTGCGTGCGTCGCTCTCGGTGACGTGCGCGGTCATCGCGTCGATGCCGCCCTTGGCCGACAGCGCCACGTTGAGGTCCTGCGAGGCCATCGCGCCGATCAGGCCGCGCAGCTGCTCCATCGCGGTGCGGGCGCGCTCGACGTGGCCGCCGATGCGCTCGTTGAGCTGGTTGGAATTGCTGGCAAGGTTGCGGATCTCGCCGGCCACCACCGCGAAGCCGCGGCCGGACTCGCCCGCGCGCGCCGCCTCGATCGCGGCGTTCAGCGCCAGCAGGTTGGTCTCCTCGGCGATGGTGTTGACGTTGCGCAGCAGGCCGAACACCGCGTCCATCTCCTTCGCCATGCCGTCGATGCGGTAGACGATGCGCAGGCTCTCGCGCGACATCTGCACGATCATGCCCACGAAATGCTCCAGCAGGTCACCGGTGCGCGCGGCGAAGTCCTGCACCGACACGCCGCCGTCCTGCACGTCGATGATCTGCTTGAGCAGCGACTGCTGCAGCGCGGTCTTGTTCGACAGGCCGTCGAAACCGCCGCCCAGCTCGGACACCGCGTCGCGCAGCAGGTCCAGGCCCTGGTGCAGTTCGCGGGTGGCGTGGCCGAGCTCGTCGACCAGCGCACTGCGCACGTCCTCCAGCGCCGCGCGCACCGGCTCGCTGCTCGCGGGCGCGGCGACGACCGGAGCGGCCGGCGATTCGGCGCGCATCGCAAAAAACCACGCCGCGGTGACGGCGAGTACCAGCAGCGGCGCCAGCCAGGCCGGATGCCACAGCAGGCTCAGCAGCAGGGCGACGGCGCTGGCGGCCCAGCCGGGCAGCGGGCGTCGGAACAGGGAGGCGGGAATGAATGACATGATCCGTTATCCGAGAGCGGGCGCCGCCGGCGCCATGGAATGGGAGTGGCGGGCCAGCGCGAGCAGGCGCGCCGCGACGTGGTCGATCGGCAGCATCTCCGGCGCTGCGTCGAGCTTCCAGGCGGCGCCGGGCATGCCCCACACCACCGAGCTGGGCTCGTCCTGCACCAGGGTGGCGGCGCCGGCCTGGCGCAGTTCGAGCAGGCCGCGCGCGCCGTCGTCGCCCATGCCGGTGAGCAGGGCGGCGATGGTGGCGGCGCCGGCGCTGGCCGCCAGCGAGCGGAACAACACGTCCACGCTGGGGCGGTGCCGGTTCACCGGCGGGCCCTCGTGCAGGCGGCAGACGTACTTCGCGCCGTCCCACATGACCAGCAGGTGGTGGCTGCCGGGCGCGATGTAGGCGTGGCCCGGCTGGATCGGCTGGCCGTCGCGCGCCTCGCACACGCGCATCGCCGAGCAGCGGTCCATGCGCGCGGCGAACGGCCCGCTGAAGGCGGCGGGGATGTGCTGGGTCACCAGGATCGGCGGCGCGTCCGGCGGCATCGCCTCCAGCACCACGCGCACCGCCTCGGTGCCGCCGGTGGAGGCGCCGATCGCGATGATCGGGCTGCCGCCGCGGCTGCCGGCGGTCTGCGAACGCGGCAGCACCGCATCGGCGGAGAGCCGCGGCGCCACGTCCAGCTTGCGTACCGCGGTACGCGCGCGCGGCTTCGCCCGCGCCGCCAGCCTGACCTTGGCGCAGATCTCCAGCGCGCTGTCGCCGAAGCTGGACGCAAGGTCGCTGCTCGGCTTGGCGAGGAAATCCACTGCGCCCAGCTCCAGCGCGCGCAACGTCACGTCGGCCCCTTCCGTGGTCAGCGACGACACCATCACCACCGGCATCGGCCTGAGTCGCATCAGGTTCTCCAGGAAGGTGAGGCCGTCCATGCGCGGCATCTCGACGTCCAGCGTGAGCACGTCGGGATCGAGCTGCTTGATCTTCTCGCGGGCGATCAGCGGATCCGCCGCCGTGCCCACGACTTCGATGCCCGGGTCGCAGGCAAGCATGGTCGACATCAACTTGCGCACCAGGGCGGAATCGTCGACTACCAGTACGCGCACTCTTTCCATTGCTCACCTTGGCCATGCGGGCCCGTCGCCGAAGACGATGGCCCGGTCGATGCCGCGCCGGCGCCCGGCGTCAGAACAGCTCGACCTCACCCTTTATCGGATCGTTTGCCAAACGCTTGAGGTAGCCGCGCTCGGCGGCCACCAGCGCCACGTCGTCGCTGCGGCGCAGCTGGCGCACGCGCACCCGCCCGCTCAGCGGGAAGAACTGCACCTGGCGCGGATACACGTCGCCGAGATCCTCGGCCACCAGCAGCAGCCGTTCGGCGGCGAGATAGCGACGCACGAAGTCGATGTTGCGTTGGCCCACGTCGCTCATCTGCGCCAGCACGCGGCCGCCGCCGAACACCTTCACCCTGAGATCCGCGCGCTGCCCGCCGGCTTTCAGCACCGCGTTGATCAGCTGTTCCATCGCGTCGCTGCCGTAGCGCGCCGCGCGCCCCACGGTGGCCGACCAGCCGTCGCTGGCGCCGCGCGGCTCGGGCAGCATGAAGTGGTTCATGCCGCCGATGCCGCGGACGGAGTCGTGCACGCAGGCCGCCACGCAGGAACCGAGCACGGTGCTGACCAGTTCGTCCTGCGCGCCCACGTAGAACTCGCCCGGCAGCACCTTCACCACCATGCAGTTCTGGGTGGGGTCCCAGAACCGGCGCAGGTGCTCGAAGCCGGGCATGGCCTCGGGCAGCGTGGGCGTGGCCCGGCGTTCGGACGTGCGCGCCAGCATCAGGCGCGCTTCCGGTAGACGGTGCGGCCGATCAGTTCGAAGTCGTCGTTGATGCCGTGCAGGGACTCGGAGTGGCCCAGGAACAGGTGGCCGCCCGCCGGCAGCAGCGCGGCGTAGCGGTTGAACAGCCGCTGCTTGGTCGGCTGGTCGAAGTAGATCACCACGTTGCGGCAGAAGATCGCGTCGAACGGCCCGCGCATCGGCCAGTCGTGCAGCAGGTTCAGCGGCTGCACGGTCACCAGCTCGCGCAGGCGCGGGTGCACGCAGGCGTAGCCCGCGTACTCGCCGTCGCCGCGCAGCAGCCAGCGGCGCCGGCGCTCCTCGCTGATGCCGTCGAGCTTGTCCAGCGGATACACGCCGTTGCGCGCCGTTTCCAGCGCCTGCGGCGACAGGTCGGTGGCGAGGATCTTCGCGTCGACGCCTGTGGCGCCGTGCTTCTCCAGCGCCTCGGCCAGCACCATCGCCAGCGCGTACGGCTCCTCGCCGCTGGAGCAGCCGGCCGACCAGATCCGCAGGCGGTCGCCGTCGCGGCGCTTGTGCGCCAGCCACTGCGGCAGCAGCTCGCGCTCCAGCAATTCGTAGTGGTGCGGCTCGCGGAAGAACGCGGTGACGTTGGTGCTGATCGCGCTGGCGAGTTCGCCCAGCTCGGCGTCCGGATCGGCGCGCAGCAGAGCGCAGTAGGCGGCGTAGTCGGGCAGGTGCAGCGCGCGCAGGCGCCGTGCCAGCCGTCCCTGCACCAGCTGGCGCTTGTGCTCGCCCAGCGCGATGCCGCAGTGCTCGTAGACGAAGTCGCGCAGGAAGCGGAACTCCGCCTCACCGAGCAGGGCCGCGCCGTCGCCCGCCGGTGCCGCATCACGCCTGATTGCACGGGCGGCGACGGCCACGCTCAGAACTCCTTCCAGGCGCCGGCATCCGCCGCTTCGGCGGCGACCGTGCGCGGCGGCGCCTTGCGCACGGCGGCGAACACCGCCTCGGTGGCCTTGGCCACTTCCTTCGCGCGTGCCGGCAGCACGTCCGCCGCCGCGGCATCGCCGGCGAGACGGAAGAAGCCCACCTGGCCGGACAGCTCGCCAGCCTGCTCCTGCATCGCGCGGGCGGCGGCCGAGGCTTCCTCGACCAGCGCGGCGTTCTGCTGGGTCATCTCGTCCATCTGCATCACGGCGTTGTTGACCTGGTCGATGCCGGCCGACTGCTCCTGGCTGGCCGCGGCGATCTCGGCCACGATGTCGGTGACCTTCTTCACGCTCTCGACGATGTCGGCCAGCGCCTTGCCGGACTGGTTGACCAGCTCCGAGCCGCTGCGCACCTTCTCCTCGCTCTCGGCGATCAGGCCCTTGATCTCCTTCGCCGCGCCGGCGCTGCGCTGCGCCAGGTTGCGCACCTCGGCGGCCACCACGGCGAAGCCGCGGCCCTGCTCGCCCGCGCGCGCCGCTTCCACCGCGGCATTCAATGCCAGCAGGTTGGTCTGGAACGCGATCTCCTGGATCAGGCCCACGATGTCGCCGATCTTGCGGCTGGAGGCGTCGATCTCGGCCATCGCGGCGATCGCCTTGCCGGCCACCTCGCCGCCGTGCTCGGCCTGCTCGCGGGCACCGCGCGCCAGCTGGTTGGCGTGGCTGGCGTTCTCCGCGTTCTGCTTCACGGTGGAGGTCATCTCCTCCATCGACGAGGCGGTTTCCTCCAGGCTGGAGGCCTGCTCCTGCGTGCGCTGGCTGAGGTCGTCGTTGCCGCGCGCGATCTGCTGCGCCGCGCTCGACACCGCATCGGAACCCTGGCGCACCTCGCCCACGATCGCGCCGAGACGCTCGTCCATCACGCGGAAGGCATCGAGCAGCCGGCCCAGTTCGTCGTGGCGCTTGACCTTGATGTCGTGGCCAAGCCGGCCTTCGGCGATCGCGTGCGCCACCGTCGCCAGACGCGCCAGCGTGACGCTGATCGAGCGCACCAGCACGGTCGCCACCAGCAGCGCGAAGATCAGTCCGCCGGACAAGGTGACCAGCACCAGCGCCCGCACCACGCCGTAACGGCTGAGCTGGGCCTGGTAGGTCTGCTTCATCTCGTCGCCCTGCGCCCGGATCAGCTTGTCGAGCGTGTCCAGACGCATCATCAGCGACGGGCGCACCTCCATCTCCAGCAGATCGCGGGTGCCGTCGTCGTTCTGGCCCAGCGCGTCGTAGACGTCCTTCAGGCTGCTCGCGTAATCCGCGTCGGTGGCGCGAAAAGCCTTGTACTTCGCCACGATGTCCGCGCTCATCGGCAGCGCCGACAACTGCTTGTTGACCTCGGCGATCTCCTTCTCCAGCTTCCGGGATTCGGCGACCTTCTGCTTCACCTGGTCGGCCTTGCCGATCACGTTGGCCGCCTCGCCCAGCACGACGAAGTTCATCAGCGACCTGGAGCGCAGATCGCCCATCAGCTGCGCCGGCACCATGGCCTCCTCGTAGCTGTGGCGCATGCCCTCGTTCTGCCAGGACATCACGCCCAGGCCCACGCCGGCGCCCGCCACCAGCATGATCGCGAGCAGGGCGAAGGTGCCGATCAGGCGGGCCTTGACGGACAGGGTGGAAAACTTGGCGAAACGCGCGGTGAATTTCTTGATGTTCATCGTGATTCCCGAATCAGGCGGCAACTTCGACTTCGCGGACGGCCGGCAGCGCGGCGTCCAGCGTTTCCACGTCTTCCGGACGCATCAGCTTCTCCACGTCCAGCAGCATCACCATGCGTTCGGCATGGGTGGTCAGACCTTTGAGGTAGCGGGTGTCGACGATCGCGCCCATGTCCGGCACCGGCTTGACCGTTGCCGGGTCGATGTCGACCACGTCGGACACCGCGTCCACCACGATGCCGAACAGACGCTCGGCCACGGCCACCACGATCATCACCGTGTTGTCGCCGTAGCTCTCGCGTTCGAGCCCGAAGCGCAGGCGCAGGTCCAGCACCGGCACGATCGCGCCGCGCAGGTTCAGCACGCCGAGCATGTACGCGGAGGCCTGCGGGATGCGGGTCACCCGCGACCAGCCGCGGATCTCGCGCACCGCCAGGATGTCGACGCCGTACTCCTCGCCGGCCAGGCTGAAGGTGAGCTGCTGCACGGTGGGCGCCGTGCCTGCGTGGTGTTCGTGCATGGATCGTCTACCTCGTGATGGGCGCCTGCGGGGCGCCCGGCCTCGGTCTTTTATCGGCCCGTCCCCGGCGGACTTGAGCGGGTTTCCATGCGCGGACCGGGAGCCAGCGGCCACGAAAACGCCCGGCGGGCGCGGTTGTGCGCGACGCACGAGCGCATCGCCTGCAGGCAATACGCGAAACGCGGCCCAGCGGCCGGCTGCCTGCGCAGGTCGGGATTCCCGGCCCTTCGGCCGGGGGTGCGTTGTCGGGATGAATCCCGACCTGCGGAAGGCTGCATCGAGGTTCGCTGGCGCAACGGAATCCGGGCAAGGGAACGGTCAGGCAGCCTTGCTGCGCCGTCCCAGCCGCACCACGCCACCCACGTCGACGATCAGCGCCACCGAACCGTCGCTGACGATGGTGGCTCCCGACACGCCCTGTACCTGCCGGTAATGTTTCTCCAGCGACTTGATCACCGCCTGCTGCTGGCCCACCAGTTCGTCGACCAGCAGGCCCACGCGCTGGCCGCCGTCCTCGACCACCACCACGATGCCGCGCTCGATCGCGGTGACCGCGTCGGCGCAGCCGAAGGCGTGGTGCAGGCGGATCACCGGCAGGTATTCGTCGCGGAAGCGGAACACCTCGCCGCCGCCGGCGGTGCGGCGCACGGCGTCGGCCGGCAGGCGCAGCGATTCGACGATCGAGATCAGCGGCACGATGTAGCGCTCGGCGCCTACCGTGGTGACCAGACCGTCGATGATCGCCAGCGTCAGCGGCAGCGCGATGGTGAACACGCTGCCCTGGCCGGCCACGCTCTTCACGCCCACGCTGCCGCCGAGGTCGCGCACGTTGCGGCGCACGACGTCCATGCCCACGCCGCGGCCGGAGAGATCGGTGGCCTGGGCCGCGGTGGAGAAGCCGGGCTGGAAGATCAGCTCGGCCACTTCTTCGTCGGACAGCTCCTGGCCGGGAGCAACCAGGCCGCGTTCGATCGCCTTGCCGAGGATCGCCGCGCGGTTGAGCCCCGCACCGTCGTCGCTGATCCGCACGATGATGTTGCCGCCCTCGTGGTGGGCATCCAGGCTGAGCGTGCCGGCGTCGGACTTGCCCTCCGCGCGGCGCCTCTCCGGCGTCTCCAGGCCGTGGTCGATCGCGTTGCGCACCAGGTGCACCATCGGATCGCCGATCTTCTCCAGCACGGTCTTGTCCAGCTCGGTGTGCTCGCCGTGCAGCTCCAGCTTCACCTGCTTGCCGAGCTTGCGCTCCAGGTCGCGCACCAGGCGCGGGAAGCGGTTGAACACGCTGCCGATCGGCAGCATGCGGATGCGCATCACGCTGTCCTGCAGCTCGCGCGTGTTGCGCTCCAGCTGGGCCAGTCCCTCGCGCAGCCGCTCCAGCTGCGACATGGTGAAGTTGGCGCCGATGTCGCTGAGCATGGACTGGGTGATCACCAGCTCGCCCATCATGTCGATCAGCGCATCGACCTTGTCGATGCCCACGCGGATCGAGCCGCCGTCGGCATGGCCGGAGGCCGATGCTTCGCGCGCGACGGCCGGTGCCGCGACGGGAACGGCCGCCGGCGCGGGCGGCGCAGGCACGGGCATCGGCACGGCCGCTGCGGTCGCGTCCGCAGCCAGCGGCGCGATGGCGAGTTCGCAATCGCCGTCCAGCCAGTCGAACACGGCGTCGAGATCCGCCCGCGCCACCGCGCCGTGCAGGCGCAGCTCCCAGCCGAGATGGCACTGGCCGGGATCGAGCGCGGCGAAGTCCGCGGGCGCGGACTCGGCCACGAAGGCACGCAGCACTTCCAGCCGGCCCAGCGCCTGCAGTTCGTTGAACACGCGCAGGGGGTCGTTGCCGGTCTGCAGCAGGTGCGGCAGCGCGACGAAGCGGATCGCCCAGCCGGTGGCCGGCGCGGCCGACGCCTGCACCGCGACGGGCGCCGCCGCGCCCGCGACCAGTTGCGCCAGCTCGGCGCGCAAGGCCTCGCTGCCGGCGTCGGCCGCGGGCTGGCCGCGGCTGGTGCGGTCCAGCATGCCGCGCAGGCAGTCGAGCGAGCGCAGCAGCAGATCGATCAGCCCGGCATCCACCGCGCGGCGTTCGCTGCGCACTTCCTCCAGCAGCGATTCGGCCACGTGGGTGAACGCGGCCATGTCGGCGAAACCGAACGTCGCCGCACCGCCCTTGATCGAGTGCGCCGCGCGGAAGATGGTGTGCACCAGCTCGTGGTCGGTCGAGCCCGAGTCCAGCGCCAGCAGCGCCGCCTCCATCGCGTCGAGGCCCTCGCGGCTTTCCTCGAAGAAGGTCTGGTGGAACTGGGTCAGATCGACTGCGCTCATGGGCTTAGAGCCTGTTCGTGGTCTCCAAGCACCCCGCGCCGGGAGCTGTTTGCGCGCAGGCCAAGGAAGAACGAAGGAGTGGACGTCGGTCCACGACCGAGTGGTGACGCAGGCGTGCGCACAAACAGACCCGGCCCTTCGGGTTGCCATCGGGTGGGCGCCATGCGGCAGCGCGCGGCTTGACCCCTGCCTTCGCAGGGGCAGGACTCTGCCAGCCAGGCAGGCGCTGCGCCACGCACTGCCGCATGGCGCCCGCTCGACGGCAACGCGGGGGGCTTGGAGACCATGAGCAGGCTCTCCTCCTCAGCCCAGCACGCGCTTGACGGTGGCCAGCAGCTGCTCGGGATCGAACGGCTTGACCAGCCAGCCCGTGGCGCCGGCGGCCTTGCCTTCCATCTTCTTCTCGGTGTGCGACTCGGTGGTGAGCATCAGGATGGGCACGCCCTTGTACTCGGGCTTCGCGCGCAGCGCGCGCACCATCGAGATGCCGTCCATCACCGGCATGTTGACGTCGGCCAGCACCAGGTCGAACGCGCTGCCGCCGGCCGCGTCCAGCGCCAGCTGGCCGTTCTCGGCCTCGGTCACCTCGTGGCCCGCGCCGCGCAGGGTGAACGCCACCATGCCGCGCATCGAGGCCGAATCGTCTACCGCAAGAATCTTTGCCATGCTGCCACCTCGTTCAGGCCGGCCGGGCGGCCGGCAGTTCCAGAATCTTCGCCAGGCCCAGCAGGCCGGCCGCGTCGTCCAGGGCCGCACTGCTGCCGCGCCAGGCCAGCGTGCCGCCGCGGCCGTCCAGCTCGCGGCGCAGCAGCACCAGCAGCTGCAGCGCGGCGGTGTCCACGCGCTCCACCTGGCTGCCGTCGAGCTCGATGGCGCCGTCCGGCAACGCCGCCGCCAGTTCGGTGTGCAGCGCCGCCAAGGCGGCCATGCGGCAGTCCGACGGCAGCACCACCGCCGCGCCCGCCGTCTGTTCGCCGTCCTGTTTCGCCGCCCGCTTGCCGGCCATGCCCATCGCTCCGTTCGCGCCCGTTGGCGCCGACTGCTGGGCTTATCGGCCGTCCCGGGGCACGCTTTAGCCCGGTCGCGCGCCGGGCAACGCCGCCTCAAGTTTCTGCGGGGATCGCCGATGACCTTCGCGACGAACCCGCCCACGACCGCCATCCACGCGCAGGAATCCGCTTGATCATCCAGCCGACCAGCCTTGCCGCCCTGACCTGGGCCGGCGCCGCCTCCGGCAGCGCCGCGCCGAGCTGGCGCATCGGCAGCGTGCTGCTGGCGCGACCACTGGGCGTGAATGCGCAGGGCCTGCAGGTCCTGCAGATCGGCACGCTGACGGTGGAGGCTGACGTGGCGGGCGGACAGCTGCCCGCGCAGTTCCAGGTGCGCGTGCTGAGCCTGGGCGCCCAGCCGCAACTGGAGATGCTCGCGCAGCCGACCGACCCCGTGCTGCAGCGCGCCCTGCGCGAGCGCCTGCCGCAACAGAACGGCTACGCGCCGCTGCTGGCCACGCTGGACGCGCTGGCTCAGCGGCCGGTGCTGCGCCAGCTGCCGCCGGAGCTGCGCAACGCGCTCGCCCTGCTCGAACAGGCGATGCCCAGCCCGGCCGAGATCACCCGCGGCGAAGGCCTGCGCGTGGCGATCGAACACAGCGGGCTGTTCCTCGAGGCCCTGCTTGCGCGTCCGCCGGGCCAACCGATGCCATCGCTGCAGGACGACTGGAAGGGCGCGCTGCTGCGCCTGGTCGCCCTGCTCGATCGCCGTGCGCCGGCGCCGGCTACGCGGACCACCGGCGACACCGCGCCGCCCATGCTGCAGCGCGGCCTGCAGGCGCAGCCGCGCGCGGCCTTGCCGCCGTCGCTGCTGGCGGGCGACGAGGCGGAACCGCTGCTGGATCGCCTGCAAGGCGACGTGAAGGCCGCACTGGCGCGGGTCGAGGTGGCCCAGCTGGAGTCCGCCAGCGGCCCGCTGCCGGCGTGGATGATCGAGATCCCGCTGCACGGCGTGGACGGCCACGACGTGCTGCAACTGCAGCTGGAATACGTCATCGACACCGGCGCCGGCAGTCGCGGCTGGAACCTGGGTTTCGCGCTCGACCTGCCTGCGCTGGGCGCAGTGCAGGGCGAACTGCAGTTGCGCGAGCCGCGCCTGTCGGTACGCCTGTGGGCCGCGCAGGCCGATACCGTGCAGCAGCTGGAACGCCAGTTCGGCGCGCTGCGCCAGCGACTGGCCGCCTGCGGGCTGCTGCTCGACCAGCTGAGTTGCCAGCTCGGCCTGCCCGAGCCGCCGAACCGCTACAGCGCCGTGCTGCTGCAGGCCACCGCATGAACTCATCGACATGAACCCGCCGACTCCTCCTCCCGCGCGCCGGGTCAGCCTGCGCCTGTCCGCCCCCGGCAGCGGCGAGACCCGCGCGCTGCCGCCCGAGTCGCTGGAAAGCCTGCGCGCCCGCGCGCAGGCGCTGGGCCTGCCGCTGCACCCCGATCCGCAGATCGCCGCCCTGCTGGCCGGCCTGCGCCTGCGCGACGACGTGCCGGTGCTGCTCTATGCCGCGGCGGCGTCGGTGCTCGCCGCGGTCTACGACGCGGCGGAGGAGCAGGGCTGATTCACGCCAGCGGCACACGTGGCGCGAGGATCAGTGGCGCCTCGTTGCTCGGCAGTCCGCAACGCGCGACCAATTGCCAGACATCTGCTCCTTCGCGGGTGAGTACCGCCGCACTTTGTTCCTTATAACGCATACCGCCTCCGGGATACCGGATAACACCGCGATGCTGCCTTCGGCCAAGCCGCGCAGCCAGCAGGCAAGTGGTTGATTGGCGCAAGTACTCCCCGATTGACAGCCACTGAGCAGCCCGCCACGATCCCGGTTACCTCCCCAGAAGTGGGGCCGAATGGTAGTTAGGTTTTCCGATCACGTTCGTGTGTTGGATTCCCGCAAAAGGCCGCGCTGAAACCATGACAAAAGCGATTAACCTGCTTTCCTTTGTTCAGGCGCGGAGAAGTCTAGATCAGGACGCCTTCGAAAAGTATGCTACCCGTCATGGGATTGAGATACGCCCTAACGAAATTGACGACCTGCACTCGCTGACCGAACAGCTGCGAGAAAGCGAGCCAGATGATCGCCTATTCGACCGATATTACATTGGGTACCGGATCCCACAGATTGGCAAGGAGTTCGACTTGCTGAGATTCGGTGAAAAATACCATATAAACATCGAGCTTAAGGCGGACTGTGAACTCGAGAAGATGCTGAGACAGCTCCGCAGGAACAAATATTATCTCAGCTACCTTGAGAAGGATCTAATTTGCATATCGTATTCCTCACTGACCCACCAGTTCTTCTTGCTGACCCCTGAAGACACATTAGAGCAAATAGCAGGAGACGCAGTACGAAATATCCTGATAGGTCAAGTAGTTGAAGACACTATCCCAATAGACGATAGATTCAATCCGTCAGCCTATTTGGTTTCGCCCTTCAATTCTCCGACTAAGTTTTTACTGGCGCAGTATTTTTTAACGTCCCAGCAAGAGAATGTCAAACGTCAAATATTGGCTTTACTGGAAGGCAACACATCTAGTGTATTTGTTTCCTTAACTGGCGCAGCGGGCACGGGTAAAACACTGCTCGCCTACGATATAGTCGCCGAACTAACTCGCTCCGGTCGAACTCCACTTATTGTTCACTGCGGAAAACTCAACGAGGGCCACCACGTATTAATTGAGACGGGATGGAAGATCATCTCCATTAGAGACATAGCGCGTCATGACCTGAACGACTTTGGTCCCATCTTGCTCGACGAGGCTCAACGTGTTCGCCCTCAGCAGTTCGCTAGCATCGTAGGTCACATCACAGCCAATAACGGCCAGTGCATTTTTTCGTATGACCGCTCCCAAACCCTTGACGACTACGAGACTAGGAATGACATGAGCGCTCAGATCACAGCCATTCCAGGAATATTAAGCTTTTCTCTTTCAGAGAAGATTCGGACGAATAAAGAAATCGCTAACTTCATCAAGTCATTTGTGAACACTCATCGAGGACTGAAAGTAGAAGATACTGGAAATATTGAGTTTGTCTATTTCAATAACTCAGATGACGCGATTCGGCACTTAGCTTCGCTTGATACAAAGAAATGGAAGGTTATCAAGTTCACTCCATCGCAGTATAACAATGAGCACCACGAAAGCTATTCTGCAGGAATTCCGATCACGTCGCACGATGTAATTGGCCAGGAGTTCGACGGCGTGGCCGTTATGGTTGATCAGTTCTTTTCGTATAATCACCAAGGCAATCTTGTCTATAATGGCCGCACGTACTACCAGCCCGCAAAAATGTTGTTTCAGAACATGACCAGGGCGAGGAGCCGACTTCGGCTAATAATCATCAATAACCCTCAGATGCTCAGCGCCTGTATGAAAATATTCGAGTAATTTGCTCTTAAGTGCATAGAACCTAACAATTCCGTAGGAAACTTCCCCGTCAACCCGCGTGCATAATGCTTTTGTCCTGGGCATTCGGGCCGCTGCCGATGATGGGGATTCTCTGGTTCTCTGTACTGCGTGTCAGTACATGATGGCGAGCAACGTGTGTCAGACGGCATTTCCGTAGGCGATCTTGTTGCACCAGTGGTGCTGGCACGGTCCTCTGTTGCCTTTGCTTCTGCTTCTGCGCGCAGGAGCGCGCTGCCCGTCGGGGCCCCTATGTGGCGGTGAGGCGTGGACGATCAGGCCGCGCAGCGGGCGTTGCCATGGAGGGCAACGCCTTTTCGCGCGGACAGGAGTCCGCTCGAAAAGCCCGGCCACGACCCACGGACTCGGAGGGCAGGATGCCCGGAGAGCGCCGCATCGGGGTGCTCTTTCTCTTTGGCTACTTTCTCTTTGAGCACGCAAAGAGAAAGTAGCTCGGGCGCCGGCAGGCGGCCGAAATCGCTTTGAAACTTGCGAGTGAAAAGCGAAGAGCCCCTCTCCCCCAACCCCTCTCCCGCAAGCGGGCGAGGGGAGGAAGCGCGTCGTGAACGCTGCCCCGTCATCGATGGCGGCGCCAGGCAACCGGAAATCTTGAGCCGGCTCTTACATGACCGGCACGCGCATCGCGAGGATCAGCGTCGCCTCGTCGCGCGACAGCCCGCAGCAAGCCACCAGCTGCTCGACATCCGCGCCTTCGCGCGCGAGCTGCTTCGCCAGTTCCCACGAACGTCCGGGCGATGCCGGCCGTTCCACCTGGCCGAGCTGCCGTTCGAGCCGGCCCAGTGCGGTCACCAGCATCGAGGTCGGCACGTCGGTGCTGGTGCCGGCAGCGTTCTGCCACAACGCATCGACGCGTTGCCGCAGGCAGCCGGACTGCCGCCACAGGTGCAGCAGCAGGATCGTCTGGCCCATGGCCAGCAGGAGCAGCGCGAGTACGCCCAGTTCAAGCCACATCGTCGTCTCCCTCCAGCCGGTACAGCCGGCGCGCGTCGAGCAAGGCCACGAAACCGTCCCGCCAGGGCAGCACGCCGCTGACCGGATCGTCGTCGCGGTTGGCCCGGCCCGGCGGCGGCGGCGCGATCTCCAGGCCGTCGCGGTCGATCAGCTCGCCGACCGCGTCGACCTTGAGGCCCAGCGACTGGCCGGCATGCGCCAGCATCACGATGCGCACCGCGAGCGGATCGGCCGCGGGCTGCGCCGGCAGGCCCAGCCGCCGGCGGCCGTCCATCACCGGCACGATGCGCCCGCGCAGGTGGCGCACGCCGAGCAGGTCGGCGGCGGCACCGGGCACCGGGGTCAGTTCCTCGTCGCGGATCACCTCGCTGACGTCGGCCAGCCGCGCGGCATACAGCTGCGCGCCGATGCGGAACGACAGCCAGTGGCGATCCGCGCCGGCGCGGTCGGAAACCTGGCTGTTCATGGCGTGGCCCTGGCCTGGATCGCGTGACCCGGCAGGTCACCCGACGGGCTGCTGGCGGCCGGCACTTCCGCATGGGCCGTGGCGGCCGGCGCTTCGGCCGGCGCATGCTTCGCCGCCGCGCCCGCCGCCGTCGGCTGCAGGGGCTCGATCACCCGCACGGTGGGCAACGTGCCCGGCGCGGTCGCCTCGGCGATGCCGGGTTGCCGGCTCAGTTCGCCGATATTGCTGCGCTCGCGCTGCGGCGCCGAGCCCTCGCCCATCACCACCACCAGCACGCGGCGGTTCTCGTTGCGGCCTTCCACGGTGTCGTTGTCCGCCACCGGATGCATCTCGCCCCAGCCGATGATGCCGAGCCGGTCCGGCACGATGCCGTTGTTGACGAACAGCCGCGCCACGCTGCCGGCACGCGCGGCCGAGAGTTCCCAGTTCGAGGGATACAGCGCGGTGTTGATCGGCACGTCGTCGGTGAAGCCTTCGACCCGCAGCGGATTGGCGAAGCCCGCCAGCACCACGGCGAGGTTGTGCAGCACGCCCTGCGCCGGCACGGAAAGCTGCGCCACGCCGCTGGGGAACAGGATGTCGGTGCGGATCTCGATCTCCAGCCACTGCCCGTTGTTGCGCACCACCACCTGCTTGCGGTCGATCAGCGCCTGCAGCGCCTTGCGCACATCGGCCTCGATGCGCTTGAGGTTGGCCGGCGGCGCGGCCTGGTGGGCGATGTCGCGGCCGTTGCCGCCCTGCAGCGCCACCGGATGCGGCGGGATCGGCACGGCGATCGGCACCGCCGCGGAACCCGCCTGCCCGGCCGGCGTGGCGATCGCGGGATTGACGTTGTGCGGCCGCACGCGCGTGGGCGGCAGCGGCGCGATCGCGTGGCTGGAGCCGTTGAACGCCTCGATCAGCGATTCGGACATCACGCGGAACTTGCCTTCGTTGACCACCGAGACGGCGTACATCACCACGAAGAAGGCCAGCAGCAGGGTCATCAGGTCGGCATAGGGGATCGCCCACGCCTCGTGGTTCACGTGTTCCTCGTGCTTGTGCCGCCTCATGCCACATACCCCTGCAGGCGCGACTCGATCTGGCGCGGGTTGTCGCCCTGGGCGATCGACACCAGGCCCTCGATCAGGATCTCGCGCATCCGCGTCTGCTTGTGGATCAGGCCCTTCAGCCGCGCCGCCATCGGCAGCATGAACAGGTTGGCCAGCGCCACGCCGTAGATGGTGGCGACGAAGGCGGCGGCGATGCCGTGGCCGAGCTTGCTCGGGTCGGCCAGGTTCTGCATCACCGCCATCAGGCCCATCACCGCACCGATGATGCCCAGCGTGGGCGAATAGATGCCGGCGTTCTCGTACACCTTGGCGCCGGCCAGGTCGGTGGCCTCGCGGGTTTCCAGGTCCACCTCCAGCACGCCGCGGATCGCCTCCGGTTCGCCGCCGTCGACCAGCAGCTGCAGGCCCTTCTTGACGAACGCGTCGGACTCGGACTCGATCTGCGGCTCCAGGCCGAGCAGGCCCTGCCGGCGCGAGATCTCGCTCCAGCCCACGATGCGGCTGATCAGGTCGTGCGGCCGGTGCTGCGGCGGCTTGAAGACCATCGCCATCATCTTCAGCGCGCGCTTGAGCACCTTGCCCTGGTTCTGTACCAGCAGGGCCGCCAGCGTGCCGGCGAACACGATCACGAACGCGGCGGGGTTCCACAGCGCGTCGACCGTGGAGCCCTTGAGGATGGTGCCGACGATGATGACCACGAAGGCCAGGATCGTGCCGATGATGCTGATCAGATCCATGATGTTCAGCCGGTCTGCGCGAGAGGGAGAGGGGATGGCGCGGCGCCGTCGGCGAGACCGGCCAGCTCCATCACCAGCGCCAGCCGGCCATCGCCGGTGACGGTGGCGCCGGCGACGCCGGGCACGTCGGCGAACAGGTGGCCGAGCGGCTTGACGATGACGTCCTCGCGGCCGAGCACCTCGTGCACCAGGCAACCCAGCCGCTGGTGGCCGATGTGCAGCACCGCCACGTGGCGCACCGGCTCGGCCGCCACGCCGGCCCAGTCGACCAGGTCGACCAGCGGCAGCGCGCGGCCGCGGTGGCGCGCGACCAGGCGGCCGTCGAGCAGGCAATCCTGGCCCGCGGCCAGTTCAAACACCTCTTCCACGTTGCCCAGCGGCAGGGCGAGCAGGCGCTTGCCTGCGCGCACCATCAGCACGCGCAGCACGGCGAGGGTGAGCGGCACGGCGAGTTCCAGCTCGCTGCCGTGGCCGGGGCGCGAATGCACGGCCAAGGTGCCGCCCAGCTCGGTGATGCGGGTCTTCACCACGTCCATGCCGACGCCGCGGCCGGAGACGTCCGACACCGTGGCGGCGGTGGAGAAGCCGGGGCGGAAGATCAGCTCGTAGCACTCGGCTTCGGACAGCCGCGCGGCTTGCGCCCCGTCGATCACGCCCTTCTCCACCGCCTTGCGGCGCAGGATTTCCGGGTCCATGCCGCGGCCGTCGTCGCGCACCGTGATCACGATGCGCTCGCCGCGCTGGCTGGCCGACAGCACCACGCGACCCTTGCGCGGCTTGCCGTTCCGCTCGCGCAGGTCCGGCGCTTCCACGCCGTGGTCGAGCGCGTTGCGCAGCAGGTGGATCAGCGGATCGGCGAGCGCCTCGACCAGGCTGCGGTCGAGATCGGTGCCCTCGCCTTCCAGCACCAGTTCCACTTCCTTGCCGAGCTGGCGGGCGAGGTCGCGCACGATGCGCGGGAAGCGCTGGAACAGCCGGCCCACCGGCTGCATGCGCATGCCCATCACCGCGCCCTGCAGCTCGTCGGTGATGCGGTCCAGCTCGGCCGCCGCGGCGGCCAGCGCCTCGCTGCCGTGGCGCGCGGCGAGGCTGAGCAGGCGGTTGCGCACCAGCACCAGTTCGCCGGCGTGGTTGACCAGCAGGTCCAGCCGTGCGGTGTCCACGCGCACCGTGGTCTCGACAGCCGGCGCGGCATGGCGCGCGGCGGGCGCGGCTGCGGGAGCCGGCGATGCGGCGGGTGCGGCGGGTGCGGCGGCCGGCGCGGTCGCGCCGGGCTGACCGCTCGTGCCAGGCAAGCCGGGCTGACCGCTCGTGCCCTGCAAGCCGGGCTGACCGCCCTTGCCGTGCAGCGTGTCCAGCAGCGCCTCGAACTCGTCGTCGTCGATCGTTGCGGATGGCGCCGGTGCCGGCGGCAAGGCGGTCGGCGCTACCGTGCCCGGCGCGGCGGTGCCGTACAGGCTGTCCAGCAGCGCCTCGAACTCGCTGTCGTCGATGGCACCGCCCGCCGGTTCGGGCGACGGCGCCGGCACGGCCGCGACGGCAGGCTTGCCGCCATGCGGCAGCAGCGCCTGCAGCAGCTCTGCCGGCGGCATCGCCAGCGGCGTGTCTGCGCCCAGCGCGGCCATCATCTCGACCAGTCGGTCCAGCGTCTGCAGCAGCGCGTCCATGTAGCCGGCGTCGAGCCGCACCGCGCCGTTGCGAGCCAGGTTGAGCAAGTCCTCGGCGTGATGGCACAGCTGCACCATCGGCTCCAGCGCGAGGAAGCCGGCGCCGCCCTTCACCGTGTGGAAGGCGCGGAACACGGCGTTCAGCAGCTCGCCGTCCTGCGGCGCCTGCTCCAGCTCCACCAGTTGCTCGGAGAGGCGTTCGACCAGCTCGCCGGCCTCGACGAGGAAGTCCTGCCTGAGCTCATTGTCGAAATCGGCGCCCACGTGCCCGGCGCCCTCAGAACCCGAATTCGCTGAGCAGGCGGTCGGCATCCTCCTGGCTGGTCACCTTGGCCACGTCGACCGGCGCCTCGACGCCGGCCAGCGCGCCGGTGAGGCGCACCAGTTCCAGCAGCGAGGATTCCACCGTGCCGATGAAGCTGGCGACCTTCTTGATGCGCTGGCCGGTGAGGTCCTGCCAGGACTGCGCCACCACCATGTCGCCGAGGCCGGCGCGGCAGCCGTCGGCGAACGCGGCGGCCTCGCGCGCCAGCGCGGCGGCGGGTTCGTCGCCCTCGGCCTGCTGCAGCACGTCCCAGGCGTTGCGCGCCAGCGACTCGGCCTGCGGCCGCAGGCGTTCGGCGAAGTCGATGCTGCGGTTGGCGGCGTTCGCGCTCATTTCCAGCACGTCCTGCAGGTGCTGGCGCGCGTCGGCCACGATGCCGGGCACGCCTTCCTGCGCCAGCTCGCCGCCGAGGCGGCGCACGGCGTCGTGCAGTTCGCGCGCCAGCTGGCCCAGCGCACGGAACAGGTGCTGTTCGCGCTGGCGCACCATCGTGTCCAGCGCGTGCTCGAAGGCAGGGCCTTCCGGGCTGTTCAGCAGATCGCGCAGCTCGGGCGGCAGGCTGTCGTCGACGGCAAGGGGAAGGACGGCATTCATGCGCTGGCTCCGCTGGCGGCGATCCGTTCGAAGATCTTGGTGAGTTTTTCCCTGAGCGTGACCGCGGTGAACGGCTTGACGACGTAGCCGTTCACGCCGGCCTGGGCGGCGGCGATGATCTGGTCGCGATTGTTCTCGGCGGTGACCATCAGCACCGGCAAGCCCTTCAGCGCAGCCTCGGCGCGGATCGCGCGCAGCAGGTCGATGCCGGTCATGTTCGGCATGTTCCAGTCGGTCACCACCAGGTCGAACGGCTGGCTGCGCAGCATGGTCATGGCGTTCTCGCCGTCGTCGGCTTCCTGGATCAGCGTGTTGGTGAAGCCCAGCTCGACCAGCAGGTTCCTGACGATGCGCCGCATGGTGGAGAAGTCGTCCACCACCAGGATTTTCATGTTCTTGTCCAAACGTCTGCTCCGGGTGCAATGGGCCGCATGCGGCCCCGGGGATGGTGGGTGGCGTGGACTCAGTCGCGCCAGCCGGCCAGCTGCGCGCGCAGCCGGATCACAGCCTGGCCGTGGATCTGGCACACGCGCGACTCGCTGACGCCGAGCACGGCGCCGATTTCCTTGAGGTTCATTTCCTGCTCGTAGTACAGCGACATCACCAGCTGCTCGCGCTCGGGCAGCGCGGTGATCGCCTCAACCAGCGCCGCGCGCATGCCGTGGTGCTCGATGCCCTCGTCCGGGCCGAGGCTGTTCTCGTCGGCCACGTCGAGCACGCCGGTGTCTTCGCCGTCGTCCGAGGAGGTGAGGCTGAGCAGGCGGGAAGAGGTCGCGTCGGCGAGCACCTGGTGGTATTCCTCCGCGCTCATGCCGAGCCGGCGCATCACTTCGGCGTCGTCCGCCACGGCGCCGGTCTCGGCCTCGATCTGGCGGATCGTCTCGGCCACCTCGCGGGTCTTGCGGTGCACCGAGCGCGGCGTCCAGTCGGCGCGGCGCAGCTCGTCCAGCATCGCGCCACGGATGCGGATGCCCGCAAACGTCTCGAAACTGGCGCCCTTGTCGTGGGCAAAGTGGCGTGCCGCCTCCAGCAAACCGATCATTCCCGCCTGGATCAGGTCGCCCACGTCGACGCTGGCCGGCAACCGCCCCATCAGGTGATAGGCGATCCGCCGGACCAGCGGCGCGTGCCGACGTACCAGTTCGTCGGCACTCTCGCGGGAGAGTTGCAGATATTCCGAAGCCGCGTTCATCCCGGCATACCCCCGGCCGGAGCCGTCCGGCCACCGAAGAAGGAGATACGGTCGAGACCCGCATGCTCGGGCTCGATCCACTTATCGACCGCACCGGCCAGTTTCTTGAATGCCCGCGCCGAGGGGCTGGACGGCCACAGCTCGACCACCGCGGCCTGGCGCCGGATCGCCTGGCGCAGGCGCTCGTCGTGCGGCACCCAGCCGCTGAATTCGATCGCCACGTCGAGGAAGCGGTCGCTGACCCGCGCCAGCTTCTGGTGCAGTTGCCGCGCCTCGCCCTCGTTGCGCGCCATGCTGGCGACCATGCGCAGGCGGCGCACGCCGAAGTCGCGGCTGAGCACCTTGGCCAGGCCGTAGGCGTCGGTCAGCGAGGCGGGTTCGTCGCACACCACCAGGATCACCTCGGCGGCGGCGGCGGCGAACATCGTCACGTTGTCGGCGAGACCCGCGGCGGTGTCCACCAGCAGGTACTCGGGCGGCCGCGCCAGCTCGTCGAAGGCGCGGATGATCGCGGCCAGTTCGTTGCTGCCCAGCTGCGCCAGCCGACGCGCGCCGGAGCCGGCCGGCACCACCTGCAGGCCGCAAGGCGCGGGCAGCAGCAGTTCCTGCAGCGTGCATTCGCCGTCGAGCAGGTGGCCGATGTGGCGCAGCGGCGTGAGGCCGAGCATCACGTCGACGTTCGCCAGCCCGGTGTCGGCGTCCAGCAGCATCACCTCGCGGCCGGCGCCGGCCAGCGCCACGCCGAGGTTCACCGCCAGCGTGCTCTTGCCCACGCCGCCCTTGCCGCCCGCCACCGCGATCGTCTGGCAGTGCCGGCGCGCGCCCGCCACCGCGGACAGCAGGCCGTCGGCCTGGTGGCCGGCGCCCGCCTCCGCGACGGGCCGGCCGACCATCGCCGCCAGCAGCTGTCGCAGTCCCGCCGCCTGGTTCATCGCGAGCACCCCGTTCATGCCTGCGCCACGGCGAGGCCGAAGCGCTCGGCCATCAGGTCGTCGTCGGGAAGCTCGTTCTTGAGCGACTGCGCGGCGCGGCATACCAGCACGCGCGCGTCGGCGGTGGCGATGTCCTCGGGCACGCGCTGGCCGTCGGTGACGTAGTCCAGCGGCAGGCGGTTGCGGATCAGCACCGACAGCGCGCCACCCAGCTTCGGCGCCTCGTCCAGCTTGGTCAGGATGCAGGCGTGCGGCTTCAGCGCGCGGTAGGCACGCACCGCGTCTTCCAGCGAGGAAGTCTGCGCGTTGGCCGCCAGCACCAGGCAGGAACGCAGTTCGCCGGTGTCGGCGAGGATCTCCAGCTGCTGCGACAGCCGCGGGTCGCTGCCGGCCATGCCGGCGGTGTCGATCAGTACGGTGTGGCGACCGGCCAGCATCTCCAGCACCTTGCCCAGGCTGCGCGCGTCGTAGGCGGGATAGACCTGCACGCCGAGCAGGCGCCCGTAGTGCTCCAGCTGTGCGGCGGCGCCGATGCGGTAATGGTCGGTGCTGACCAGCGCCACGCGCCCGGCGCTGTGGCGCATCACCGCGCGCGCGGCGAGCTTGGCGATCGTCGTGGTCTTGCCCACGCCGGTGGGGCCGACCAGCGCGACCACGCCGCGGTCGTCGTCGCACAGCGGGCGGCCGCTCACCGCGAGGCTGCGGCTCAGCATGCCCAGCGGCAGGTAGCGCGCCTGGTCGGCGTTGAGCCGTTCCGGCAATTCGGCCACCAGGGTGCGCGCGACGTCGGCCTCGATGCCGAGCCGGGTCAGCTCGCGCAGGATGCGTGCGCGCAGCGGCTGGCGCCGCTCCATGTCGTTCCACGCGAGGCTGGACAGCTGCAGCTCCAGCATCGCGCGCAGGTCGCCCAGCTCGCTGCGCAACTGCGCGGTGTCGCGCGCGGCGCGCTCCATCAGCGGATGCACCGCCGGCGGTTCCGCCGCGACCGCGGCGCCCGGCGCCGCGGCGGTATGCGGGCGGCGCGGCGCGGGCGGCGGCGGGGGCACCGACGGCTTCGCGGGGGCGACCGGCGCCGACGCCTGCGCCGGAGCCGCAAGCGGTGCCGGCTCGGCCTTCGCTTCCTTCGCTTCCGGCGCGGGCGGCGGCGCGGTGGGCGCGCCGTGTCGGGCGGCCTCGCGCACCAGCGCCTCGTCGTAGTCGATCGCGGCGATCACCTCGATGCCGTCCTCCATGCGACGGGTGGACAGGATCACCGCATCCGGCCCCTGCTCCTCGCGTACCTCGCGCATCGCCTGGCGCATGTCGGGCGCCACGAAACGTTTGATCTTCATGCGTGCCTGCTCCGCGAGCGGGATCCGGAATCCGCGACCGGTGATCCGTCATCAGCCGGGACGCCGCGAACCCGCCGCGCCGACCGCCTTTCCAAATCCCGCATCCCGATTTCCAAGTCCCTGCTCCTCAACGCCCCAAGGCCTGTACCAGTCGCACCCGACGGTTGTCGGGCACCTCGTTGTAGGCGAGCACGTGCAGGTTTTGTGCCACGTGCCGGGTGAAGCGTGCGAGCCACGGCCGCAGCAGCGGTGCGACCAGCAGCACCGCGGGTTCGCCGCTCATTTCCTGGCGCCGCGCGGCTTCGGCCACGCTCTGCTGCAGGCGGTCGGCCAAGCCCGGTTCCACCGCGGCGCCCGCCACGCCGCCGGACATCGAGCCGAGCAGGATCTGCTCCAGCTCCGGCGCCAGCGTGATGACGGGAACCTCGGTGCCCAGCCCGGCGATCTCTTGCACGATCTGCCGGCCCAGCGCCACGCGCACGGCGGAGGTGAGGACGCCGGGATCCTGACTCTGCGCCGCGTGCTCCGCCAAGGATTCGACGATGCCGCGCATGTTGCGGATCGGCACCCGCTCGGCCAGCAGGTTCTGCAGCACCTTCACCACCACGCCAAGCGTGAGGCGCTTGGGCACCAGGTCCTCGACCAGCTTGGGCGCGCCCTGCGCGAGGCGGTCGAGCAGCTGCTGCACGTCCTGGTGGCTGAGCAGTTCGTGCGCGTGGCCCTGCAGGATGTGCGAGAGATGCGTGGCGATCACCGTGGCCGGGTCGACCACGGTGTAGCCGTAGCCCTGCGCCAGCTCGCGCTGGCCCGGCTCGATCCACACCGCTTCCAGGCCGAACGCCGGGTCCTGGGTGGCGATGCCCGGCACCGTGCCATGCACCTGGCCGGGGTTGATCGCGAGCAGGCGCTCGGTATGCACCTCGGCCTCGCCCATCGGCACGCCCATCAGCATGATGCGGTAGGTGTTGGGGCCGAGGTCGAGGTTGTCGCGGATGTGCACCGCGGGGATCAGGAAGCCCAGTTCCTGCGACAGCTTGCGGCGCACCGACTTGATCCGCCCCATCAGTTCGCCGCCCTGGTGCTGGTCCACCAGCGGGATCAGCCGGTAACCCACTTCCAGACCCAGCGGGTCGACCGTGGTGACGTCCTCCCAGCCCAGCTCCACGCGTTCGGCCGGCGCGGCGGCGGCGGGCGTTTCGGCCGGCGCGGCGGCGAGCTTTTCGCGTGTCTCGCGCTGGCGCTTGAACAGCAGCCACGCCGCGCCGCCGCATACGCCACCCAGCAGCAGGAACGCCAGGTTCGGCATGCCGGGGATCAACCCCATCACGCCCAGCACCACCGCCGCCACCGCCAGTGCGCGCGGCTGGCCGAACACCTGGCTGGCGAGCTGGCGGCCCATGTCCTGCGCGCGCGAGACGCGGGTGACGATGATCGCGGTGGCCACCGACAGCATCAGCGCGGGCACCTGCGCCACCAGGCCGTCGCCGATGGTGAGCAACGTGTAGGTCTTGGCCGCCTCGCCGGCGGACAGGCCGTGCTGCATCACGCCGACGAAGAAGCCGCCGACGATGTTGATGATCAGGATCAGGATGCCGGCGGTGGCGTCGCCGCGCACGAACTTCGAGGCGCCGTCCATCGAGCCGTAGAAGTCCGCCTCCTCGCGCACTTCCTGGCGCCGTTCCCGGGCTTGCTCCTGGGTCAGCAGGCCAGCGTTGAGGTCGGCGTCGATCGCCATCTGCTTGCCGGGCATCGCATCCAGGGTGAACCGCGCGGTCACTTCCGACACGCGGGTGGCGCCCTTGGTGACCACCACGAAGTTGATGATGGTG
>Ga0068856_100000087_pt1 | contig 87041 bp, 80 predicted proteins | sample KBSCornC62_FD_66595 | JGI IMG/M metagenome (GOLD analysis project Ga0068856, IMG submission 66595) | Corn rhizosphere microbial communities from Kellogg Biological Station, Michigan, USA - KBS Corn C6-2 | ecosystem: Host-associated > Plants > Roots > Rhizosphere > Soil ...
ATGATCATTACAATCGTACTCCACTACTCTACCTAAATATACTGACACTACTTTACTCATATCCTCTCCGTGATAGTATCCCAGGTACCACGGATGAGGCATGCAATTATCCGAAACCGAATCATAGTAATAATTAGTTTCACGGAACTTTTTTTCTCCAGTATACATTGCCCAATGACCGGTACAGGGATTATGGACAGGGTGCGGGCTAGGTACCGTAATAGTGTGAAGGATCGGTTTTCCGTGATAGAACCATAACCAACTTGCCGCGCCAATGATCATACCTAATAGTACTTGGGACCACTTGGATAACGATTTGCTTTTAGACATAAATGGGGGTTTTTGTAAATGTATGAAAAATATGTGTATCTTCGGAGTAAACCCCCGAATCATGAACTCTGTTATTCTCACTACCCTTTTGGTATCGGCAGGTACCAGTGTCCTTTTCACACTCAAATCACAAGGTAAAAGCTTGATGGATAAAGTGTCCAATCTTATCAAGGGTCGTTTTTTGTATACGGTTCGGATCTATCAGTATGACCAGCTATTCTATATGCTGGAAGAATGGCTCTTCGAACATCATGCCGGTAATTATCGGGATGTGGAGGTTACCACGGAATGGGGAACCAACAGTCAATATCCACCTACTCCAACAAACACCTCCTCGCTAACCGTAGCACTTTATTATCGGCAAGAGGAGAATACTATCATCATCCGGCGAGACGGAAAGCGTATCGTAATTGACTCACATAAAGAGAAGGTGGACAAATCAGGCACTTCTATCAAGGAGACGTATTTCAGGAAGTATACTATCACAGGCTATCGTTGCAGACAACAAATCGATAACTTCCTTCAGGAGATTGTTGCTTTTAGTGACCGTAAACGCGATACTTCCCGCATTAGGATCTATACTTCTTCTTCTTATGATGATTGGAGGGTGTTTGGGAGCACCCGGGTCAAGGATATCGATAAGATTATCCTAAAGGATGATATAAGAGATATGTTACTCAATGATCTGGAAACCTTTATGCAATCGGAAGAGTGGTATATTCAACGCGGTATTCCTTATAAGAGAGGATACTGCTTATACGGATCACCAGGTAATGGTAAAAGCTCTCTGACCCTCGCCTTGGCAAGGAAACTACAATTGAACGTCTATAGTCTGTCCCTTAATTCATTAGGTGACGATGAGCAGCTTTACCGATGCTTTCAATATCTTCCGGATAATGCTATCCTGCTTATCGAGGATATCGACAAGGCATTTAACAAACGGGAAGCTAGAGAAGGAGTCAAGGTGACCTTTTCCGCTTTATTAAACGTCCTGGATGGCGCTTTCTCCAAGCACGGGTCGATCCTGATCATCACAACCAATCATATCGAGCAACTGGATCCGGCACTATTACGTCCTGGGAGAACCGATCTCAAAATTCCTATCGATAATCCCACTACCTCGCAGATCGAGCAGTATCTCCAGCTTTTCTACGGATTTCCCATACATGTCCCTTCTCATAAGGATATCTCGATGGCTTCTCTTCAGGGAATGTGCATTTTACATAGGGATCATCCAGCAGGTGTATTGAAAAATCTCCAGGGTGAAAACTTGGAAATGTTAAAATAATTCAGTATATTATTATGAATCACCTCAACCATCTCCAATACCTGGCTGGTAAATTCGAGATCCAGAAGTACCTGGTCTCCAAAAAGAGCCATGGTACCATCGAACAGGATGCCAAGGATATTGCTCAGAAGTTCGGCTGGAGCTACCAGACCTGCAAACGAATCGTCAAGCATTGTGTCCGGATGCAATGGTGGAAGCCGGCAGATCCCATTAGTGGCGCGATTCGGGAGCTCTGGTCAATGAGAAGAAAGGTAGAACTGCCTCTTTTGCGTCTGAATGCTTATGATAGAAGATACCACCGAAAGGTGAGCCTGATAAAGCCTATAAAGATAAACGCGGATGCTTACACATTCGAATTTCCAATAAATACCGCGAGATAGTGTAATGGTAGCACGCGAGACTCATGATCTCGTATTCCGGGTTCGAATCCCGGTCTCGCAACTAATAGCTTGATAACCAGCATATAGGAGTTATTGTAGTAAAGATGCCGTTCGGGTCCAGCCGTGCGGCATCGGCATTTTATACCAAAAAGGATAATATATTTCGCTTTTAGATATTGGTAATGCTCAATACGTATTACTTACACTCAAAAGAAAGGGTATACTGCGCTTTTCGGTGGATAGATTTTCATTTGGTGGAATGGGGGATTTTGCCTATATTTATACCGAACCCATACTCCCTACCCCATGAGCGAGCCCAAACCTATCAAATTCACCGATCAATTCTTCCTCTTTCCTGCCCGTATATTTCATGATCTATCCGAGGATTTTGACGAAGGAGATAAAAGCACTACTGGTTGGGTTAGAGTACCTTACGCTGATTTCCACAGGGCACACTGGTTCGAGGGCTTCTCGCGGAATAACCAGGAAAAACTTGGTATCGAAAGTAAAGAGGAGCCTGAGATTGACCTAACAATTATAGTTATCGGAGACAAAAAGTATCTTTGTACCTGGAGTATCAAGGAGTTTGAGCGCAAGCTCAATACCTTCATGGCCAAACTGGAGCCCTGGATAGAAGAGCAGAGCGGGGCAACGGAGGAAGATTTAACACTTGGAGAATAATTAATTGATATATAATGGGTTGTGATAATAATTATGCATTGGGTTGGCGACCGGATAAACCGGATATGCGGGATCATCTCTTTCGTCCCAGGGTAGATTTTATAGAGAGCTCCATCTTCCTATCTGATACTTATAACTTAGGAGCCATCTATGACCAGGGACAATTAGGATCCTGTGTGGGTAACGCCGTGGCTTTCGCTTGCCATTTCGACTTACTGAACCGTCACCAGACCGGCAAAAGAGTAGCTCCTTTTCGTCCTAGCCGGTTGTACATCTATTATTATGGTCGCGTAATTGAGGATACTACCTCTGTCGATGCTGGGCTGGAGATCCGCGATGGTGTCAAAGCCATCAATTCTTACGGTATCCCCTCGGAGGACGTATGGCAATATGATATTTCACAGTTCACGACGGAGCCTAGCATTGAATCCCAGCAATGGGCGAAGAAATTGAATGCCTTCTCCTATCAGCGGGTGAATAATTCTTCCCGCTCGGATATCATCGCCTCCCTCAAACTCGGATTTCCCGTAGTTTTTGGCATGACGGTATATGATAGTTTCCTCTCAGAGGATACCGCTCGTACCGGGATCATTCCTATACCTGCATCCATGGAGAGTGTACAGGGGGGCCATGCGATGGCGATCGTGGGTTACCACAAGGACTTCGACGCCTTCATCGTACGCAACTCCTGGGGTCCGGAGTGGGGCCAGGGAGGCTACTGTCGCATTCCTGCCTCCATGATTTGTAGTCCTGTCGCCGATGACTTTTGGATTATCAGCTCCTTACAAGCGAGCTAAAATATATTCCGCCGGACCTCCTACTTTTAGCCGGCGGATGCCTCTAATGTGGATCCCTGGGTTTCTACCCGGGGATTTTTTGTCATGATAAAAAAATATAGGATAATATTTTTGTTGGAATGAAATTAATCCCTATATTTATACGCAAACCCCCAGAACCCCCATGTATCCAGTACCGTTATTGCCCAACCTATTCCCTATAAAATTGTCTCCAGGCTGGCTTCTGCCAGTTTCTGTTCCTGATCCAGTAGAACATCGAAGAACTCCTCGTATTCTCATCCTCCTCAAAAAGAACTATGTATACGGTTCCCACACTACGAAAGTAGGATTGCAGAATTCTGTCGAGCTGTTAGCGGCAGGATTACGGGAAATCGGAATGGAAGTCATAACAGCTATCTGTGAGGATGGCAATAGTATTGATAGAGAGGTTCACCGGAATAAACCCAATATATGTATCCTGGAAGCTTTATGGTATACACCAGAGAAGTTATTAGAGTTACAGAAACTTCATCCCCGGGTTTTATTCATCTCACGGATTAATAGTAAGATTCCTTTTCTTGCAATGGAAGGGATGAGCATCGGCTGGTTGGCGGCTTATCTCAAGGGTAATTTTGCAGTCAAGCAGCCAAATGTCATCATTGGTGTCAATAATGCCCAGTGCTCAGATGATCTGGAATCAGTCAATATCTTCAACCACTACCTTCCAAATATTTATCCGGGACTGACGCCGAGAACCGTCGGTAATGGTGAGAAGCTCTTGCAAGAGATCTCTTTCACTTTGGATATCTCTCACGAACATTGTAGCGATACTATCCATATTGGTTGTTTCGGAGCCGTTCGTCCACTGAAGAATCAATTGATCCAGGCTGTGGCAGCTATCCGCTGGGCGGATGAACAGGGTCTCAAGTTGGTCTTTCACATGAATACGGAGCGCTTGGAACAAAAGGGAGAGGAACCTTTAAAGAATATCCGTGCCTTATTTGCAGCTAACCCCTCTCACATTCTATTAGAACATGGATGGTTAGATCATATCGAATTTTTACAACTGGTCGGTACGATGAATATCAACCTACAAGTATCCTATACCGAATCCTTTAACATCGTGACCGCCGATAGTGTTTCCCAGAGTGTACCCGTTATTGTAAGTCACGATATCGATTGGATGCCGGATATGTGTAAGGCAGATCCGAACGATAGTCGGGATATCGCTAGAAAGATGGATATCGTCTACCGGCATAAAAGCTATGCGATGCGCAAGACCATTGGTGCGCTAAATACCTATAACCAGGAAGCACTGGTTGTATGGAAGAATTTCTTTCGTACCGGGTTTGTAAGATCCTTCCTATGAATATCCAGCCAAACCGGCTCCTGTTCCCAGGAGCCCTCTTTATTTAAGGGCCGTTATAAACCAACGACCGGCAGTGAGGGTCCCAACGGATAGTTAGCTGCCCAGACGTCGGGTTATCTGAGTAACTCCCATACCCCAAAGTAGTATGATGGTAGCGAAAACGAGTTGTCCCCGATAGCCCTGAAAATGTCATACCGACGAATGCCTGGTTGTTTCCCCGAGGAGGTGAAGACTGAAAGTACGGGAAACTGGGTCATCCGAGAATCCACCGGAGTCTCCGATAGCACTACCAGGAACATAAGCGGTAGGATGAAGAACCAACATCATGACAGGTTCTCTTGCGCTGTTGTGCGTAGGGGGCCTGGTACGCCCACCAAGGTTATATGATGATAGTTTCATATATCGCAAGTGCTTTATTTTCATCGGCGATCCCGCATTGAACCCTTTTCCTTTCGGCAAGAGGGATGGAATCCTCCCTCGGAAAGGAAATCAAAACACCCCCGAACCATGATCGATCAACTCGTAGAAAAGTTCCTATCCCAGAATTGGACCTGGAAAATGGGAAATGCCAAACTGGCAAAGAGATGGAAGGTTTCCAAGGAACAAGTAGAAGAGGCAAGAAGCAGAGCCCGGAAATTACAACGGAAAGACCATGAGGCTACTACGCATAATTACATTGCCGATTTGGAGGATGAGCTTTTCCAAAAGATTGATAATGAAAGAGGAATACTGGAATCTACAGCTACTTCCACTTTTGAACCCAAGACGGATGAGGAGTGGGCCAAGTTGCATAAGGTGGATCTCACCAAGTATAAGATCTCCACTTATTGGACAAAGTTAAAAGCAGGAGGTAAGTTCACTTCCTCGCTGATGTGTACACTGAGGAAAGTAGAAACGGATGAAGGGCTCCAAGGTCTTACATTGAAGGAGACCCTACAGGAATATATCGATGGGAAGCTGCTTCCTATGCGCCCTGTCGTGACTCCCGTAATAGGCCATTGTGATCTTCGTTCCAATGACAAGGCCCTACTGATCATCTCTTCCGACGAGCATATCGCGGCGGCCAACCTCAAGGATGATCTGTACAATACCCATTATGACGGCCGGGAATATATGGAACGTAAACGCAAGATACTCAAGCAAGTAGCTGCGGAAATATGTCACTATGGGAAGTTTGATGCCATCTACGATATCAAGTTAGGCGATGACCTGGATGGTTGGAATGCCAGTACAACCCGCCAGGGAGAGGGACATAGTCATATCCTTCCGCAGAACATGGACAACAAGGAAGCACTACAGACCTACGTGCGTTGCAATATCCGCTACTGGGACGAATTGATCCAACTGGAAGGAGCTCATCAGTATCACAAGTATGACATCGTCAATTCCAATCATGGTGGTAAAGGACTAGACTATGCGGCCAACCTGGGTGTGGAGGTCTTTCTGGAAGGCAAATACCCACAGGTAAACATCAACTATGTTCACAAGCTGATAGGTCATTTCCGCTATGGGGTTCATGCGATCATGCTCACGCATGGTAAGGATGAGAATTATATGAAGAAGGGATTGCCCTTGAATCTCGAACCGAAGACGGAACTGTTTATCAAGCAGTATATGGATCATCACAATATTACCGGGAAGGCCACGCTCTTCAAGGGGGACCTGCATCAATTCAATTGGAATGCTGGCAAGTTCTTCGATTATATCAATGTAGGCTCCGTATATGGCTCCTCCGGCTGGGTACAAGCCAACTACGGCCTGACGCCACCTTCTTTCTGTATCGCCATTATCGATAAACATACCCACGACTGCCAAATAAAGCCCGTTTATCTGTAACCCTCGCCGATAGGATGTATGAAAACAAGAAAGTCCAGCACCCCCGTACTGGACTTTCACTTTCTGTACCCATACCCTAAAGTGTCAAAGATACAGCATATCTCGTACCAGGCCAAACCTGTCATGTTAATTTGTTGAAAAAGAATTAATTCGGTATATTATAATATTTGACACGTTTGTCTCAGTGTAGAAAAAACCTCCCATGTTTAGAAAAACTGACCCAAAAGTTCCCCGCTTCCACAAGTATCGTTTTGTCCATAAGGTGATTAACAATACGTTATATGAACAGTGGAAAATGGAGAATCCAGAATTCGAGGAGGTGAGCTACCAGACATTCGAGGACATTTGGAAGCTCATCGCCGAAAAGATACGGGCAGAGGTGACAGCCGGCCCTGACGGCGTACGGCTCCCCTTCTATTCGGGAGATATCTATATCCGCCTCGTGGATATGCTCAAACGCACCACAGATGTAAAGCGAAGCGCGGAGAAAGGTGACCGGGTAGCACACTTGAACTGGAATACCAATCGCCTCCCGGGAAAAGTCTGCTGGAGTACCCGACATTCCCGATTACGTAACCGCTGGACCAGACTATACGGATTTTCTCCGGCCGTGGTCTTTCGTAAGGAGGCTTCTCGGGCACTCCGGGAACACCCGGAAGTCTTCAAGCTGAATAGGGACACACCCTTCCATGGAGGTGTCCGCGTAAGTAAAAACCCCAAATTACATGGCTGATGACAAGGACATATTGACTATTCGCAAAGCGGTCGGCGAGATCCGCATTGCACTCCGGGAGAATCAGGCAGATTCCCGGTTGACGAATAAATACCTTTATTCATTGATCGGAAAGTATGCCCCGGTGGTAGTTAAGCAGCGATCCGATCAGTTCCGTATCCTGAAGCGCCAGTCCTTCTACCAGACGATCAATTGTGTAGAAGTAGAGGAAGCGCCGCTGATAGATCCTTGTTGCGGGATCCGTTCCAAATGCACGATCTTTCGTACCCGTCACAAATTACCCATCCTTTACGAGGATAGTTACGGGGCGATCATTAAAAATGTGACGACCGTCGATGGGTCATTCGAGCTTATGCCGATCACCCCGGACGCTTACCTACGAAAGATTCTCAATCCATGGGGCAGGAAGGGTGCCAATAAGGACATCTATTATTTCTTTAATGATGGACACTTGTACTTTCCGATGAGTACCTGGCGTAAGTACAAGGTTCGGGGGTTCTTCCGTGAAGACATCACTGATATCAATCTTTGTGACGATTGCGCGGATACACCTTCCTTGGAGTGTAGACGATACATGGACAAGCGACTCATGCTCCCCCCGGAGTTATGGGCACCTATCGTCTCACTGATCGAACAGGAGATGGCTTCGATCTATAAACGAATACCACCCGATGAGAATATCAATAAGAACGAAATCCTTAAACAATAACACATGTCCGCTTCGATCTTTGAGTACATTACTCTCTCTCAGTTGATGGCTTCCGTCGAGGATGACATGCATAAGTATGCTGATGCCGGGCTGATCGATACCATGAAGGTTATCAAGACGATCCGGGGATGCAACGAGAAACTGGGGCTGCGGATCTACCGAAGCAGACAACAATTACTCTATATTAATGAAGAGGGACAAGCGGATCTGCCAGCCGATTTCTACAAAGCAGAAATGGCTTTCGCGATGGTTAACCGATTGGTTAATACACAATTACCTATTGGTACTGGATTACAGCAGGTAACCACACAACCCACATTATGTGATGTTGCCCGGGGAGATATTACTAACCTTACCGGATGCTGCCTGGACAGTTTGGGCGATAGTTGTACCTGGCTGGTCAAGACACCCTTGACCCAATTACAAGTATCCATTAAGGAATTGATCCCGCTCCATATCGGCAGTGGGAGGGAACATTTTGTGGGTTACTCTCCTAACCCACATCATTCCCGGCATGGTTCCTATGTGATTAATGTGGAGGAGGACCGGGTAGAGACCAACTTCAAGGGGGGCGTCATTTATCTCAGCTATCTCGCCGATATGAAAAATGATACTGGGGAAGATATCATTCCTTTCCATGCGTCATTAAATCCGTACTACGAATGGTCTGTCAAGGCCAAGATCCTTCAGGATATCTTTATCAACTCAGAAGATGATGTGATTAATAAGCTCAAGTACGCAGAGCGGGAACGTAATTTATCCTATCAGGATGCGGTCAATTTTGCGATGGGTAAAAAGGCCAGGGAATGGCAACGCTATGACGATCAACGTTCCCGGGAATTCTTTCGTAAGTATTACGCCATCTTCCAATAACCTACATGCAGAACGAAAAGAATATTGGTACCAATCTTCCGATGAAAGGCGTGATCAAGGATCTGAATGATTCCTTTATCGGCAAGGACGTGGTTTCTGCTGCACGAAACGCAGTAATGAACTCTCATCAGGGGGATGTACCGATCCTTTCCACTGAACCGGCTAATACCTTTTGCGTTGAATTTCCTTATGCCTTTAATGGATCGATTCCCTTACTCAATAAGCGACACCTGATCTTCTCGACGGATAACACCCATAGCGAGATCGGTATTTTAGAGGAAACCGCTTGTACTTACACTACCCTAATCAACCAGGATGACCTGGGGTTCAACCTGGATTTTCCTATTAGTGGACGTGCCAAGGAATCTTTCTTTACCGGTTCGGAGGTGATAACTTTCACCGACAATCTTAATCCTATCCGCCGGCTGGACCTGGGCAATATTCCCTATACTTACACCGAGGCAGAAGATGCCTGCAAAACAAAAACATTTACCACCACCGTTGATGTCGCCGGGCTCAACCTCTTTCGGCAGATCACGCTCCCACAGCTTTCCATTACCAAAGTCCCGTCCGGTACATTACCGAATGGAGCTTACCAGGTAGCCGTGGCTTATTTCGTTAATAATCAGCGATATTCCGATTATTATTGTCCATCCATTCCTATTCATCTGTTCGATCAATCAGGCGTGGCCGGAGGATTATCTGTTACGATCGATAACCTAGACCAGGATTTTGATCAATATGCCCTGGTGCTGATCTATACCGTAAAGGGCACGGAAACCCGTAAACGGATCGGCATTTTCTCTACGACCCAGTCACATGTATCCATCTCGGATACCGATCGACCGGAGTATTTACCGATTCCACTTACTGACCTGATCGTTACAAAGATCAACTATCAGCGAGCAGGTATCATCTCGGGTAACGCTCGCTATCTCATGCTTGCCGATCTATTACAGAAGCCCAAGCTAAATTACCAGTTGCTCTGCTCACAGATCGAGGCCCAATATGTTGTTTATCAGGTACCAGTAGATTATTATGCGGTTGACGGGTCGCTGATCAGTTACTGGCGGGATGAGAACTATTCCCATTACATCCGATTCTTCTGGGATGATGGTGAGCCTACCGAGAGTTTCTTTCTTTCCGGAAGGAAGGCAGAAGGGGACGAGAAGTCCACCGTAACCGGAGATGACGTCTATGAATACGACGGAAAGACTACACTGCCCAAACCCCAACAGGTATATAAATGGCAGGTATATAATACTGCCCAGCCGATGGTGAATATGAATAGTTCCTTCGTGAATAATATCCGCCAAGTTGGGTACGGTAAACTCGCCTATCACGAATCTTCATTCTTGTATCCGGATAACAAGGCACTTTTTGGAGAGGATGCGTGTACGCCGATCCGGCACCACCGGTTCCCGGATGAATCGATCGTGCCCCGTTATACAACCGTGAATGGGCAGCTCTATATCAATATCCTGGGCATCCAGTTCTCGCAGATCCCCCATCCGGTGGATGCAAACGGTAAACCGATTGCCGCGATCAAGTCCTATGAGATCCTCCGCGCCGATCGTGCAGGTGGTAACCGGACCATCATAGCGCGGGGTGTCTTAACGAATGTACGTTCGTATACCGAGACGATCCAGGACCGCGCCCAGGAAGTGCTCTACGCCAATTATCCTTATAATGATTTGCATCCGGACGTGTTTTTCTCTTCCTCGCCGGTAACTAATAAGAACGGTAACGAAGCAGGACTACAGGCGCTCAATACCTATAAGAAGGACCAATTCACCTTCTATACGCCACATGCCTATTTCAATAACAAATACCGGATGGGTAGAGAATTTATCATTGAGTCCGAGGAAGTAGCCACGGTATCCGGTTATTTCGAACCTGTTTATAACCACCCGCAACATAAGCTCCTAACAAATTTCTCGCTCTACTTCGCTATCCTCGCCGGAGCTATCGAAGGTTATCTATCTACCACTGGTCGCAAAACGATCGCAACTCAATATAATCAGGTAGATGCAGGGGGTACCGCTATTGGGACGGAGATCGTCGGTGTTTCCTCTTCTACGGCCTCTATCTATCCAACCAAGATTATCACGGAGACCGATAGCATCTTCAAGCAATTATCTATCCCTCGGAATCTCAACATCTTGCAGATTACCGAACGGGTACTGATCATCGCCTTACAAGCCCTGGTAGCAGTGGGGGCTTTTATTTATGCGTCTTCCGAATACGCGGCTAATGCGCTAAAGATCATCCTGGGATTCTCCTCTTATACTCAATACGCTTATCAATACGTCTCTCATGGGGCGTTCCGTTCTCAAGGGACCAAGATCCAGAAAGGCAACAAACGTCGCTATGCCATGCGGCAACCTCAGTACCTGTCTCCAGCGCTACAATCAGTCAATAGCACCCCCTTCAATAATTTCGGCAGGCAGTCCTCGATCTATGTACAATTGAATAAGGAACTTACTAATCCCTCCACCACGGATGATTCGCGTAAAACCATGACGGCTTTCGGCAATAGTGCTTCTCCGGGGAGGAAGGTGACTTCCACTGCCTCCATGTATTACGCTACTTCCAAGACGAGTAATCCTTCACAATATGGGCAGATAGGCTCGCCCAATAAGGTAAAAACGGCCACCAATCCTATCCTGATAACAGGAAGTGCTCCTTATACAACACCTGCCCTTTTTGGAGGAGACTGTATCATCGCTCCCTTCTCCTTGCTTTCCAAGCAACCTATCTTTCAACAAAACCTAGCCAATTCCAACTATCCGCCCGGCACGGAGTTTGACTACGGGAAGTATCGCAATATCGGCTATCCTCGTTTCTGGGCGGACACGACCAGTTGGCAGATCGGCGATCTGGTTACGAAATCGCCGTCTCTGGGACGCCTCCCGGCCTCCAAATATAACCTGGATGCGAAGGGCAATTCCAATAATACCTCCGCCTGGACGGTGCAGGACCGGTATTTCTATTTGTATGTCAATGGTGTCATCGATTTTATTGCGGAGGCGGACTATAATATCTCCTTCCGCCAGGAGACACCTGCAACACCTTTCTATTCGACAACTTCCACTAACCTTACCGAGATCTTCCGTTCTGACCGGATCACGCAACCAGAACAATTTATCCTGGACAGCTCATTTTACAAGTTACAGACCGATCAGGTATATGCGCCTTCCCAGGATATTATCTTGGATCCTACCGCTTATAACCAAATACATACCCATGAGCCTAATGCTCTCATTTATTCCCTACCTGCCTTCACGGGCACGAAGGTGGACAATTGGCAATATTTCCTCCCTGGTAACTACTATACATTCGATCAGAACGATTTTGGCACCCTGACGACTATTAAGCAGCTGGACCAGGACCGAGTCATCTTCCTTTTTGACAAAGCTTCTCCATACGTATCCTTTGGGCAGGATGAATTGCAGACAGCTTCTGGTCGGGTGATTACCATCGGAGACGGCGGACTCTTTGCACGGCCTCCCCGGGAACTGCAGCATACCGATACTCATTATGGGAATAGCAAGTCCCGCTATGCTTTCTCGACCACGCAATACGGTTGTTTCTATCCCTCTTTCTCGCAAGGAAGAATCTTTAATTTCACCGGTCAGTTGGATGAAATATCGGCGAGAGGATTGCACTTCTGGTGTCAGCAATATATGCCGATCCAACTCTACCAGCGCTTCCCGGATTACCCGCAAACGGAAAATCCCTTCTCTCGCGTCGGCTATTTCGTATTTTTTGACAACACCTACAAGACGATATACATTACCAAGAAGGACTATATCCCTCAATCCAACATCGCGGATATCACCTATGATCCGCTTGCCGATCGGTTCCTTTCCTCCGGAAACCCGGTATTACTTACCGATCCCAACTATTTTGAAGATGTGGGCTGGACACTAAGTTATTCCCCGGAAGAGAGGTGTTTTATCTCCTATCATGACTGGCGACCCGACGGCATCATTCAGACCGAACGACATTTTATCAGTATCAAAGGAAATACTGCCTGGAAGCACAATGAGTCCACGGCTTCATTTTGTAACTTCTACGGGAAGGATTATCCTTTTGAGGTAGAATTAGCCTCTAATACAGGGAAGCAGGAAAATATCCTGGATGCGATTGAGTATATCCTGGAGGGCGTAGTATATAAGAATGGGGGAATGGATAAATTCCACGATCCACTAGCGAACTTTGACAAATTGATCGTCCGGAACTCGGAGCAGATATCAGCTTTGTTGACACTCGTGCCGGAGACCCCGGACCCTTACACCAATGATACGTACCCCCTATTTAACGGATCTGGGTATAATATACTATATTCCAGGGTGGAAGGGAAGTACAGGGTAGCACAGTTTGATGATCTGACACGAGACAGAGGAGATTTCACGGGTAACCAATATCCCCTACTATTCTCTCATCCTTCTGGTTATCATTATATTATCAATCCTACGGCGATCAACTTTACGAAGCCGGCCGAGCAGCGCAAACTCTTCCGGCATTATACCAATTACGTTTGGCTTTCCAAATCCAAGGTAGGATCAACCCGTTTACTATTAAAATGGGTCGACTTCAAGCGCACCATCTCCCGGAGATAATCTAAACAGTATCACAATTTGCGTCCTAAAAGAAAATATCAACGAGGCGTCTCCCAGCTCGGCTACCGGGATGATAGCCCCTATCGCTCATCTCCCTCGCTGATGATCCATTCTCCCCTGGGTCTCATCGATATGTCTCATACCGGTATTCCGTTAATGGCCCAGGACGAAACAGGTTTTAGTAAGGTATTGCCTCCTTACTCTGGTATGCACCGGTTCCCCGGTAGTGCAGTAAGGGAGTATAGGATGGAAGAGGGAGGAGCAGCATGGCCAATGCTTCCCTATAAGACCCTTATTCCTCCTTCCAATACTGTTAAGATAGGAGATCGGACGATAGATAGAACCGCCATCTCAAATATTGTACAAGCTGCCAGGAAGAACCAAGTCGATCCTTATACAGCACTCGCTATTGCATATCAGGAATCGGGTATTGATAAAGATCATCCTTACCATCTAAACCCTGATGTATATGGAACCAACTACGGTAATGCTGACCAAGGGATGAGAAGCATAGTAGCCCAGATGCAATATGCGGATAGATTACAGAAGAGTGGGAAAGTACCTTCCGGTGAAGATTATCGCCTTCAAGGCTATAATGGATACGGTATCATCAAGCGAGGACATGCCGATCTGGAGGGCGCTAACTCTATCTATGGACAAGCCATACCTGATAATGGTATAGATTTGAGAAGCAATCCATTATACGGTAAGAGAATCATAGATATTAGGGAGAATTTGCTACGAAATAACCCTTATATACAGGAAGCTCTATCCAGGCAGAGAATGGGTGGAGAAACTACTCCTCAATATTTATCCACTTACCCCGAACAATATTCCTTTCCTTTTAACCCCATTACGCAACGACCCATGAAAAGAATGCGCGGCTACCAGCGAGGAGGTAAAACCTTTGATCCTCAGCTCGGTAATTATATGTCCGGATTGTCCTATCAAGCAGGAGGATTGACGCCTGTTGGATATCCCTACCAAGGTTACAATGACGCCGAACGCGGTATGTTCTCCGGTCTGATGATGCAGGCAGGAGGTGTGGCTACGACACCTTATAACTGGGCAGGGGATGCTGGTGCCGTCTATAATAACCGGTTCACGGATTTCATCAACAACTACCTGGGTGCAGGTACCCCTTCCTATACTTCCACTGATGCAGGAAGAGCCTTCGCCCGGTCCAATGCCGGTTACCTGTCCCAACCAGCCAACAGGGACGTGGTATCCGCTGTTTCCATCTTCAATCAGCGGCCGGATATGGCAGGGTTGTCACCCGAGCAACGTGTACGTGCCTTCTACCAACTCGCCGGTAACAATCCCAACGTGGAAGCCTACCGCTCTCATAATAAAGCGATGCTGGATCAGAATGGATACACATTGAATCCACTAGATCAATCCAACTCCCAGGGAGCACAAAGTATTGCTTCAGGCTATGCCAAAGGGGGCCACTGGATTCAGAAGGCTATTAACCCAGCACATAAGGGTTGGTGTACACCGATGACCAAATCCACTTGTACAGGTCGCCGGCGTGCCTTAGCTCTCCTCTTCAAACGGAAGCACGGCTTTCATAAAAAGCAGGAAGGAGGAATGCTACAACAAGGACTGGTTATGCAGGAAGGTGGGTATCCGGCCAATTACATACCACCCAATCCTCTCTATCGGTTTAGTGCGTTAACGGGTACGTCACCTAGCTCTAGCGATTCTTCGCTGTATAGGGCCAACTTTGGTAATATGCGGAGCCAGGATCCTTTCACTTTGGATTTTTATAAGAAGATGCTTCACTATGGAGCGCGAGCGGATAGTCCGGAGGAGTTTGCACAATACAGTAATACATTAGCTGCTTATCAGGATGCGCTTAATCCAGGAACATTACAATTAAGACTTCCGCCGGATACGCAACGGCCCCGAAAGCAAATAGGTGGGTCTTTCGTCCCCGCAGGTAGTTTGGTAAACCCCATGGTTTGGGCGTCCGATCCTTCGCAGATGGCCGCTCAGACAGACTACCGTAAGTCGGAAGCCCCCAGTTTTTCGATCACCACCCATCGACCTTCCCCCTGGATTGAACCATTGATGTTCGCTAATGCAGGACTTGCCAGCCTGGCCTCAGCCAATGAGCATCGGCAACAACAGCAATATGTTAACCAGAATCTCTTCAATCCACTTTCTACGCTGCCCTGGGATAATGGTCGCTCCCAGGATGCGATGTACGGATATAACCCGTATCAAATGGGAGGAGCAGCACAAACCTTACGGCCCTATATGCTCCACCAAGGCTCTTTCCAACAAGGAGGAACCTCCCCGGAACCCACAGGACCGATAACTTTCATGAATGCCTATTTTCAGAGTCCCGAGTTCGAAAAAAGATTCAGGACCAGCGGCCATTGGTACAATGGATATAATGCCACAGACTACAAAGGAGTTATGGATTATTTTAAAGAGGGAAGGGATAGATACAAACCTTTCGTACTAGGCCCTAACGATCCAAGGATTAATAATCCGGGATACGGATCGGCTGCAGGTCATAGTGGTATGGATTATTACAAAGATCTACCCAAAGGAACTACGGTATTATTAAATCCAAAATCTGGTAATATCATTAGGGATCCAAGCACGACTATCAACGAGGATTTACCGCACGAATATGCTCATACGATTAGGGCATTTACACCCGATGAGATAAAGCGGATAGGGGAACTAAGTAATGGTAGTGGAAGCAAAGGTATAGATCTTGGAATCCCCCATGATGACAGACCTAATGAACAATACTCCCAGCTGAGTACTTTACGTTGGTTGCTAAAGAGAAATGGATATTATGACGTAAGAAAGGGTGATTTGAATCTTGATATACTGAATAAGGCGCTCCAGAATAAGGAAATAAATAGTAGTCAGGACGTTCAAACGCTCCTTAAGCACTTCAGTCCCGAGAACTTGATTAAGTTCAATAATGAAATCGCTTATGGGAACCCGGTGGATAATAACTATCATGCCAGATATGGAGGGAAATTGTCCACATTCAGGAACCGCGCACAATACGGAGGAAGTCTGATGGACCAATGGGACACGGAAGACACGCAGGACCAATCTGAGATGCCACCCGCAGTTCCATCAGAGCCGTTCTATACTCGCGAGGATCAAGCCTCGTACGCTGCCTACAATGACGATCTTTCCACGGACCAGGAGTACGACATGGCGCTTCAGCAGGCCCTGTATGCGCAAGGTATTCCGGAAGCACTCTATTCTCCTCGCCGATATAATACTTTTGACGAATGACAACATTATCCCGTCCTACTAGCCCCGTTACCGCCGGTGAATTCCTCGCCTATCTTTTCTTCGTAAGAGATACGGTTCATCTCACCCACCTCTATCAGCGATCCAAGAATGGATGGGAGCACAAGGCCCTGGACAAGCTTTACAAAGAATTCACCGAACAAATTGATACCCTAGTAGAATCATACCAAGGGATCTACGGTCAGGTAAGTATCACTATCCCTAAATCGGAGCACACCGATCCTATTCCTTTTGTCAAGGGCTGCTATCAATACATCGAATCCAACAGGTCCATCTTCAAGGAATCCTGGTTACAGAATATCATCGATGAGATACAGCAATTGATGGCTCAGACCCTATTCCGCCTGCAGTTCGTTAAATAAAATTATCCCATGTTCAAACAGTTTAGAGCGCTCCGTGAGATTTATAATCCGTACAGTCCCTATATGCCCTATAAGGACCGGTATGATATCCAGCAACAGCCGGATATCAATGCTACTTTGGGAGCGGTTGATCCGCAGGAGGCCAACCTGGAGGCGGAGAAGGGCGAGGTAGCTGTCAAACCGGACCTGTCGGGTATTTACTCCATCGCCGGTCGAAAACATTCCCAGGGGGGAACCCCTCTTAACTTACAAAGCGGCAGCTTTATCTTCTCGGATGATAAATCACTGGCTATCAGTAAGGATGAAAAGAAGATCTTTCAATTCAAAGGAGGGGGCATTACCGGGAAAGGACGCAACACACCAGCGAGGGTGATCAAGCGCGAAGTAGATCTGAATAAGTATAATAGCTCTTCCAATATCCTTCAGGATCATACTTTTGATAATATCTCTAAGAATGCGGCCGGACTGATGCTGCAAAAATATATCGAGAAGATGGGACAGGTAGCTTACGTACAGGAGGCCAAAAAGGGTTTTCCTTCCGGACTTCCTCCATTCTCGCAGAATACCGCACCTACCTTCTCTAATGAAGTGGATGAAAAACTCAAACAAAATCCCCAATACATGCGTAGCGGCGGTTATACCAATCCTTATACTTCCCGGATGATGACTTTTGCCGGCGGTGGTACCAACGGAGATCCGGAGGACGATGATCCGTCAATCGGTCCCGGTGATGCTTATCCCGGAGGTCATACACCTTTGGGTCGTATTACGCCTACTTCCCTTCCCAATAATTTCAACTTTCCTGGTGGTGTGCCGGCCCTTATCCGGCGCTGGAACCGTGTGGGAGTGGATTTGAGTAACCTCAATCCTGCCGAAGCACAGGGAGCCATGTACGACTGGGCACTTAAGAATGATCCCTCCTTATTGAAAGAACTCTGGTCCACTTATGGAAATACTGCTAGTGGGAGCAAACAAGGTCTGAATTATGACTACAGAAATCTCTCCGGCAGCCAGTTACAGGACGCTCGAAAATCTTATGTGGACGGATTACTGGGTGCGCGTACGTTCGCTCCTCGTCCGCAGATCACGATACCATCTTTGGCACCGGACCGGCCGGCCGTACCGGATATTACCGCTCTCGGCAATCCTACTTTACCGCAGGCTTCTTCTTTTAATCCCAACCCTTACAATCCCGGACGCACGCTGCCGTATAATCCTTCTATTCCGCTCTCTCCTTTACAAAAGGCAAATCTCCTCTACGCTGGTTACCAGGCCCTTACTGTACCCAAGTTTTATCCTGCTCGTCAGCAGGTAAATTCTCCCGCCGTAGAGCTTAGTCGTTTCAACCCCCAGGGAGCCCTCAACGGCGTAGACAGTTCGGCGGCGGCTGCCTATGAAGCCAATCAGCTACAGAATCCTTATCTTGCAGGAGCTAATAACCAGGCCATCTTTGCTAATGCGCTACAAGCACGTAACCAGATCACTTCCGATTATGACAACCGGAATGTAGGGGTAGGCAACCAGCAGGCGCTTACCAATAACCAGATCCAGCGCCAGGACCTATTACAAAATGCCCAGCTGAGTGGTAGATATTATGATCAACTGACGGCCCTGAACCGTAATTACGCGGATGAAAGTCGTTTTGCCCGGAACCAGGGAGTATCGTTATTAAATAACTATCTATCTAATAACCAGGCATTGGAGCAATCCCTGGCTTCACAGCAAACTTTTGGTCGGGTACAGGTCGGCAAGGACCAGAACGGCAATCCGATCTATCAGTCCAAACCTTTGTTTGATGTCGATACGACGGGTATCTCTCCCCGGGTATACTATACGGGAGCCGGATCGCTCAACAATATCCCTTATCAGTCCAATAAGCTCTATGATTTCAGTCTGTTTGCAGAGGAAATGAGAAGGGCCGGCATTGATCCGAACTCGGTGACTGGCGCACGGTACTTCGCTGCACTACGCGGATCTAATCTTCAGCAACCCTATCAGTATCAACCTTATAACGCAGCACCGGCTCCTTATAAAAAAGGAGGCATGTTCGGATGGATGCAATCAATGTACCAGAATCCCTACGCTCAGCGCGGTTTGTCCCGATAGATTTGTTTATTTTTCATCGTTGTTTACGATATATAAACAATTCGCAATTTGCAAACAGCGAACAAACCTGTAAGGTTAATTTGACAATCAGTCAGTTATACAATATATTTGTCCCCCATGGCCGACTATCTACAAGCGCCCGATAAACAATCCTACCAGTTCCGTCCCTACGAGCTGCCTTATAATCAGCTTATGCGGACGGTGCAGGCCAAGACGTCTTACTGGATCCAAGGTGCCAACCAGCTCAAGAGTGCAGCACAAGCTGCTGCTGGGATGGATGTATCCCTGGATAGCAACCGGCAGGCATTACAACAGTTTGTCCAGAAGGCCAATGGACAGGTGACACAGGCGGCCAAATCGGATCTTTCCCAGGGTGATAATGTAACCAATGCGTTGCATATCTTTGATCCTTTATATAATGGACAAACGGATGAATCCCAGAATATCCTGGGTGATCATGCGATCACGACCCGGGCCAGGGCCATCCAACAACAATACCAGGATGCCAAGGCCAAAAATAATGGTAAGGAATACTCCTCAGCCAATGAACAATACGCCTTACAATCCTACTATAATTTCGTCCGCAACCAGGATCCCAAAGCCTGGAAGGATGCCTATAACAACTTGAAGGGATATATCCCTTATTATGACTACCGGCCAGAGATCGATAATGCGATCAAGAATTGTAAACCTTCCTCCGTATCTCAGACCGGCGTGAACGGGATGTATATGGTGACCAATACTTCGAGTGGCGTGTCGGCCTCCCAATTGAGCGGATGTATCTCCTCTACTTTATCTGACAAAGCCATGTCCCAGATTCAGCGGGAGGGCTATGTACGTTTTGGGAACAACTATCAAGCGCTCGCCGATGCGTATGTACCCGTGGTTACACAGAACCGACTTTCCGTTGCCCAGCAACGGGCTACACTTGCCGGACAGCTCGCTGGTAATCCCAAGTTGGACCCTGCAGCCAAGAAAGCTATTCAGGATCAATTGGATTCCTACGATGGGCAGCTCCGTAATATGGATAACTCCCTCAATGCCTATCATAAAGGAGATCTCTCCTACTTCAAAAATAACTATGAGCAACTGGCCGGTGCTACCTTTATGGGAGAGAAAGTGCAGGCTATTGCCAACGCTTTTCAGTATTCGACCCGCAAACAGGATATCAAGGCGGATCCCGTGCAAATGATGCTGAGTAACCAGCGCTTCCAACAAGGTATGCTCTCGCAACGGGAAGGATTTGAGATGGCCAAGCTGGGCAAGGAATATGAGATGAAACGGCAGTTGGAGGCCGATAAATTATCGGGAAAGCTCCTCTTGCGAGGGAGTAGTGATCCTAATCGTACCTTTACACCTTCCGTGGATGGATCAGCGGAGGTGCAGAAGACAGCGGATGATTTTCATAAGGACGTGGCCAATAATCAGCAAGCACTCGCTGATAACGACATGTTATTATATAACTATCTAAAGAATTCTCCCCACTATGGAGAACTGATGGAAGGGATGGCCGATCCTTCCAAGCCCAATTCTCCCTTCCGCTCTTTCGTGGATGGACTACTCAAAGGTAAAAATATACAGAGTCTGGATCTACCACTACAGCAATATTATCAGCGATCACAGAATCTCCAATGGGATAATGCCTTACTCAAATCCGTGCAGCATGCAGTAGAGACTTCTCCTCAGGCACTCGCGAATAAGGACCGCGTACAGCAGGTAGTGAATGCTGTCGACAAAGGAGAACAACTACCACTCCGGTCACCGGACGGACATACTACCATGGTCACACTCCATCCTCAGGATATCAAAGATCTTTTACTAGGAAGAGATGTCAATGGTATGACACTCTCAAAGGTAACCTTGCGGAATGAGACTCCATTAGCCAGCTCATTGACATTCGGTGCCGGAACCCAGACCTCTAATACTTATACTACGTTGAAGATCAACGGTAAAGATTACATCGTTCCCGAAGGATATCTTAGTAAGCTGGCAGATCAGCGCGACAAACACGTAGATGATTATAACAGAACCCTGGATAATCTTTACGGACAACATTATGTTAATCAGTACAAATACGTAGATCTCTCAGGCACCAATGCTGACGACAAGCATCCTTTACCAGTTCGCTCATCACTGGCCGCCGCGCTGGCTCCGGTGATCGGCTATGGCGCCAATACCCAGGAAGCAGTGAAAGATATTGCTATCCAAGGTGTAAACGGTAAAGGTATCGTGCGTTTTACATTACATCCGGAGAAGAAAGGGCAGGAGGAAGATCAAAAGGTTATCCTGCAACAACTGGCCTCGGCTGGGTTCACCAATGCTACTAAAGTGCCGAATTCCACCAGTGAGTGGGAGGTATATGCTCCTGAGTACGATCAATCACAAAAGGTGAACACGGTGCAGAAAATCCAGGATTTTGCCGAGAATCTGTATCGTATCCAACAACAAGGTGGCAATAGATATCCACGGATTGAAATGCCTCAATATAACGGACTGAATATCGCGGCTATCCCGGATATCAACAATCCTTCTAATCTTATTTTCGAAATTACCAATCCTTCAGCAAAAGATCCGACTATTAAACAATATGCCAGGACCGCCGGTGAACTGCGGGCTTTCCTGGAAAAAGTACAATAATGGACCCCTACTTACCTACCACCACTCCGACCCCCGTCCCTGCCAATGCCATTCCTGTTCCCCCCGCTCCTGCAGACGGGGGTCCTTATGTTCCGGCTGGTGTGCAAACAGGTTATCCTTCTTTGCCGCCCACACTTCCCGTAACGATGCAAGCGGATACCTCCGCCAAATTGCAAGGCATCGCCGATTATCATCCAGCTATTACGTCTGGTCCCAGTTTCCGAAACAACTTCGATAATTGGTTCAATACTACCGTTCAACAGAAGGTTCCCCAAGTATCTCTAAAGGATGCTTTATTCTCGTCCGATCCAAAGATCCGTTCAGCTGCCACAGCGGCTATCCAGCCGACGAACAGCTTCGATAAACTGGACCTGGGTACCTCCACACACTCGAACTATGACGATGCATCCAAATACCTCAATAAGGAGTTTGGTTATACGGCACTCACGGATAACGAGAATATGTACGCTCAGTACAAGAATGCAGGACTCTCCGGGTTCGCCGAGAACGTAGGTAAGTTCCTTACCCGCACGGTTGGAAGTGCCATTCTCAAGTTGGGTCAAGGCGTCTCCGGGATGCTGGCGATGCCCCTCGCGACTGCGAAGGATGGCAACTTCTGGTCCAACGTATCGGATAATGCCTTGGTCAATTGGTTCAATAATGCGGAGAAATCTTTCAAGGATCAATGGTTCCCGGTTTACCAGGATGCCGCTGCCCGGAATATGGGTTTCTTTGAGCGCATGGTAAAGGATAATACTTTCTGGACCAATGAGTTTTCCGATGGATTAGGCTTCATGCTATCGGCGATGTTGCCGGAAGCTGCCTGGGCCAAGGTAGGACTCGCTTCCCGATTAGGAGAGGCTTATGAACTGACGAGCTATGCTAAGGCAGGTTTGTTGCAGAAACCACTGCAAGCACTTACCCGGATAGCTACCGGGGAGAGTGCGCTCACCGCGAGAGGAGCCGATATGTTGATCTCCATGGTCAATTCAACAGCCTCTGAGGCATTCTTCGAAGCCAAAGGGGTACATGATGGCGTTGTACAGAAGTACAGCGATCTTTCCAAGATCAACCCGAATCAACTGGTAGTGCTTCCCGATGGTTCCCGCCGGCAGGCAAAAGATCTTTCTACGCAGGATATCGAAGATATCGCTTCTCATGGCGCACGTAATGACTTTGCGGCCAATTTTCCTATCCTGATGTTCTCCAATGCCTGGGAGACCAATTTACTCTATCGCGGATTGGGAAAAGCGGTAACTACTCCTGCAAGAGGGGTAGCTATCGGAGAGGACTTATTAGCCCAGGTGGAAAAACCCTCTTCCCGACTCAGTAAGCTCTGGAATGGCCGGCTTGGCTTTTATACCAAGAAATCGGCTGAAGCTACCTGGTGGGAGGGTCTTTGGGAGGAAAATGCTCAATTAGCGGCACAGCGTTTGAATGATGATTCCACGGAATATGATCATACACAAAATGGTTTCCTTTCCTTCTTCCAGCAGATGTACAAGCAGACCCGGGACGCTTTTGCAGGTAAGGATACGGAAGCTGCTACATCGATCGGGATGGGTGCCCTTACGGGTATATTGGCCGGCAATCTTCTTACGGCCGCAGGGAAGGAATATTCAAAAGAAAAACAAGCCGCTGCCCAGACGGTTGCCCAGCTGAATAATCTTCGCTCGGCCTTTCTGACCGGGGATATCTATCAGCGAGATCCACAAGGAAACTATGTCCACAATGCCCAGGGTCAATTGGTACTGGACGAGAAGAAGCTGAATGCTATTGCGTTGCAATCCAACAATTTCTCCGATAAGGCACGGCGTCAGGAAGATTTCAAAAATCCTGACTTGCGCTCCCTGGAACAACAACAGTCCTTTGCTCAATATTTCCAGGCAGCTCTCCTTGCCGGGAAAGGTGATCAGGTAATAGAAAGATTGCAAGCACTGGGTCAGAAAGACCCGGAAGCGATCACTTCCCTGGGCTTCGACCCACTGCAACCCAAGGCATCTCCCGCCAGTCTCACTTCACTCGCGGGGGCACTCAAGGATATCTACAAGGATGCCCAGGATCTGAATATAAAGTCCTTGCCAAAAGGTATGTCGGGCGAGACGGCCACCATTATCAATCAGGCTCGCCGACAAGCGTACTATGATCGTTCCGCTAAATCATTGATCTTCGGTAACCTGGCTGAACAAAAGCTCACCCAGTTATCGGAATTGCAGGCCAAACGTACTACGCCGCAGAACGCCTCGCTGACCGACCAATTAGTTACCGATTATAATACAACTCGTTTACGGATAGAGCATAATGAGGATCTGATCCAGGATGAACAAACGGATAATATTACACAAGATCACCTGAAAACGGTCAACCGGGGACTTCACCAGCGATTATCCGAACTGGCCAGTAATGATTCGCTCAAGGCGATTCCCCAGGATAATCAGGGTTATCTAAGTTATGAGCATCCCGACCTGCAGAAACGATTAAATACCCAGGGCTTTCTCCGGTTAATGAATGCAGCGGCCTCCATGGCCAATATGCGGGATATGCATACGTTGGAAGCAGCTAAGATCGCCGATCCCGATAAAGGCTTCTCTCATTACTTCGATCAGGCAGCTGGTCTGGGAGAAAAACTGTCCAAGAAGGCAGCGCAGCAACCAGCTCCTCCTACCTCTACCACTACTGCCACCACTACCACTACTACTCCTCCCGTACAAACACCCGTATCCCCATCTCCCACTCCTTCAAAAGTGGTTGCCCATCCAGCGCAAGCAGCTGCAGAACAAACCGGTCAGCCGATCAATGCGATAGACAACCCAGAGCCCCCGGCCCCGGAAAATCCACCGACTGAGACAACGGCCACCGCTCCGGCAGCAACTGCAATTTCTACTGAACAACAACCGGAGACAACCGAGCAGCCGGAAGCGGCTATTGCAGAGGAAACCGCACCCTTGTCACAATCCCAACAGCAAGTAGAGCAGGAGAATACAACCCATCTACAGGATATTGCACAACAAGTGCAGGAAGAACATAAGGAAGAGGGCAAGATGATCGTCAATGCTTTTTCAATTGCCAGTAAGGCAGTGGAATATGATAAGGATACTGGCACGGTAATTAGAGATGAAGCCGGAAAGCCCGTTTTTAATCCTTTCCAGCATACAGCGATCGATGATGGTACGATTACGCCTGGAACTACTATCTACCTGAAGTACGACGATAGTGCCACTCGTTCCACCCTGCGACCGGACAATACAGAAAAGCCTGCTCATGAACGATATAGTGAGGAGGGTACTGCCGAGTCCAACCAGGAAAACTCTTATATCCGTATCTATTTGAAAGACAAGGACGGATCCACTACTTCATTAGGTTATCTGCATAATTTATCTGGTGCGCGTCGGTTATTGACACAAAATGTGGATGTTCAACAGGAATTGAGCAAACTGGCTGAACTAAGATCGGCTATCCTGGCCAGTCCGGATACCGAGTACCAGGCAACCGTTTCCAAGACCGGTTTTGGTTTTGCCAATAAGGGAGATAGCCGGTCCTATCAAACGATTAAAGCGGCCGTACGGGAGGATACTCGACCCGTACTCGCCATCAAGAAAGGCAATGTATTTGTTGGGGAAAAAGGTACTCAAATAGGTACTCGTTTTGGGAATAAGATCCGCGAAGGAGCAACCGTATTACTGTTACCTAATCATGTAAATGGTACTGAGGTATTTATCCCCGTATACGTTAATAAGCGTCCTCTGTCCAGTGACCCGGCCATCGCAGATGTTGTCAAGAACGCTATTGCAAACTACCTCACCTCCGGCGACACTGCAGCCCTCAATCCTGCTCGCCGATATGTATATATCACTAGTTCTTCCGCCCTGGCCCTTTCATTAACAAATAATGGGTTATTCCTTAATCCGAATGGAGAATTGATCTTCCGTGGGAAAAATATTACCGGATTATCCCTGGATGACCTGATGGGGCAATTGCTTATCAATGTCAATAGTTCTGATCTTAACAATACGAAGTACGTAGAGCAACTACGTAATTCACCGGCTATCCAAACCTCCTTCTTTGCACAACCTTCCCGCAATGGCAACTATTATTTCCACCAGCACACAATCCAATTTACGGAGGTGAAACCGGTAGGAGGGGAGACGATTACAAAGGAGGAGCAAACACCTTCCCCTGCGGCGCTTATCCGGGAGAACCAGGAAAGCAACAAGCCAGAGGAGAATGAATCTCAACCCGTCTTATCAGAAGCGGAGCAACTCAAGAAAGATCTTGAGGATGAGGGCTTTATAACAGATGACCTAAGTATTCACTATGACCTCTCCGATACGGTTGTCGGGGGCATCGCGGCGCAATCCTCCGATCTTTTACTCCCCGGTCTCAATGCCTTTGTGCAGGAGGATGCTATTGGATCCATTGCTCAATTATTGTTGAGTGACGAGTTTGACCGGAAGGGATTATCAGACGCATTGTTCGGCGAGCCTCAAAATAACAAGGATCGTGTAAAGGAGATCATTCAAAAGCAACTGGACAAATATATTACCCTGGCGGACAAATATAAGTCCTTGATCGAGGCGGGTGACCCGAACGGATTACGGATCCAACAGGCCACAACTAATCTCCAAAAGGTCTCCGATCATTTCGATGCATTACATCAGATGGCCCAGGAACGATTGAACAAGATCGGCTTAGCGGTGGATGAACAAGGTTACTACCAGTCCTTGGATAACGCGGATGACTTCCGGCAATACGATGATGATAGTGAATATACAACTAGTCATTACGACTCTTTATCCAAACTGGTGAAGCAATTCATCTCCTTTAATGCCAGAAAGATAGAGAAGGATGGAAAGGTCGGTAACCAGATGAATTCCCTGGGACTCCCTTCACTCGTAAAACCCCAGGAGGTCTATACCAAGATTATCAATTGGGTATCGGAGCATTATTTCGAACCTACTTATGAAGGCTTCCAGGATATGGTAGGATTCCTGCAGGAATGTCCCGATCCTACCGTGCAGGATGTCGCCGGCCGGTTATTGCGTTCTTCCAATGCGCAATTGAAGTTCCAGTTCTTTTCTTCGATGCTGAAATTCAAGACAGATCATATCCAACAACTGATCACACTAGGGAGAGACGGTGTATTCGCCCGAAACATCGAAGCCAATAGTGCGCAGATGACCCGTGTCGTTTTCGACCAGCTCTCCAAGGAATTTCTGGACACTTCTTCGGTTCTACTCACCTCACAGGATATGTATGGCAATACAATCTACCGGGTGGATCAAAAACAGATGGAACCGTTACTCCAGGATTTTATGAAGATCGCGCGTGCGAAGGACAGCTATAAATTCCGGTTGGATCAGGATGGTAGAGCAACAGGATCTCGTTATCTCGCCGATACCCAAGCCCATCAGTTATATGATATCCTTCGCCAGGTAGGACTTAATATTTCTTTCAAAGGATTCCTATCGGCGATTGGTGCAAGAACCGCGACCAATCCTTCCGGGGACGCTTATACCGGTATCGAGACCTTATTTACCGGCGGCAACAAGGTTTTGCGCAATATGACCGAATTGCAGGGTACGATCGCCGATAGAGATCTGCGGAATCCCTTCATTTCCAACCCTACGGAAATGGCAGCCTTGGCAAGGGCCGAGGCGCAGTATCGCAATGTGACCCAAACGGACTCCTTCCGTAGTAACGGGAAATCCTACTACCCTTTCACCAGGATGAGTTTTGTTAAGTCGATCTTTCTACAGCTCTCCGATACAGCCTTGACGGGTCAATTGTCACCATTGCTCACACGATTTACCCAGGATCCTTTCAAGAGCGCCTCCCGGTTTATTCAACAAGCAAAAACGGATCCTACCTTTACGGCGGAACTGTGGTTTGCGCGGGGAGCTAAGGAGACGGGTACCAAGTCTACTAATGAAGAGGTAAAGGATATGAACGACAAGGATTTTATTCTTTCCAAGTTGTTCGCCTTCCAGAACTCAGGCAATCAATATGGTTTGTTCTATTCTGATACTTATTCGGATAAGACGACCCGTTTTATGATCAAGGCGAAAAAGCAGCCGGTGACAATTACTTTTAGTGACCGGGGACCCAAGATCGATGATGCTACCATCAATATCTTTTATCACTATTTCCTGGGAGAGCTCCGCCGGGTAAACTGGGTCCGTCAGCATAACGAATCGTTGCCTAACGAACAACGGATCGGCGGTTTCCATGATATCGTGGATAGTAAGGGTGCCGTCCGGGAAGGGATCGGCAAATACTTTGTCGTCTTTAATTATCTGAATGAAGAACTTCTCGAACCCAATACGGCATCGCTGATCTATAATGCCGATGGATCAGTCAAAACCGATGCAACGGCAATCGCTGCTATCAAAGGGCAGATTGCGCAAAAACTCATAGAACGCATCGACCACTATACTCATTACCTGGAGGGACTGGGTGTTTTCACGGATAACAATGGGCACTTCAGCGCCGCCGGTATCAATGATCAGAAGTACCTGGATAGGATGTCTGCCAAGTTCAAAGGATTGGGCGACTCCCAGAAAGCGTTCTATCTCACCGCCGATTACCTGTTGAATAGTAGTCTTAACTCACTGGAATTACTGACACTCACCGGAGATCCGGCGCAGTCCCCTAAAGTGAATCGCTCTTCTTCCGGGAAGATCAACCTGACCAAATCCATCCAGGCTACGCTGGTGGAAGCTTCCAAACGCAATGCCTCCCTCAATGCCCCCTTCGATCAGGGAATCAACGCCCGGGCTTCCTACAAGGTGGGTTTCGTCCAGGATGTGAAGATCAACTCGGAACAACTGGCTGAATACAAACGATTGTTGCCTTCCCAGGCGAGCGAGATCGAGAGTGGGTACAAGAATGGGGACATGACTGATGCCCAGGAACTGACAACCGTTAAAGAACATCTTTATAATCTCCTCTCACTGGGCCGCATTTCTCCTACCGAAATGATAGAAGGATTGGCGCATTTTGACAGGGAAGATTTTATCAATTCACGACAAGAACTAGCTTCCTTGTTGCAATCCCTGGGTGTTCAATATACCTTGAACCCGGAGAAGTTATCAGCGATCACTAGCAAGAAAGATATGACGGGACTGCTGCAAGTATTCAAAGGGGTACAGCGCTATTCCCGCTGGGATGATAACCTGGGGATGGCGGTAGAGACCTATATCAAGACGTCCTCTTTTTCTTTGGTCCCTCATTTGGTAGAAGGAAAGGATTTCGAGGAAGTATTACAGCAAATGAAGCGCTCGGGGATTGACCGGCTTAACTTTAGCTCTGGTACCAAACAGGGGTTGATCAACCCACAATCCATCTATCTCGCTGATGGCAAGATCAATCCTAACCTGTTTACGAGTAACGTGATCGAGCTCCCCGCCAATGCATGGGGTGAGCAAGGGCAGAACCCCGAGAAGGAGGAATTACAGGTTACGGAGGGTTCCCAGCAACAACGGTTGATCTTCGTGGATCTTCCCGATGACACGACACTTTCTTATAAAGGTCAACCCATCACCGGAAAAGCCTTACGGGGGAAGTATATTGCCGATCACCAGACTATTTTCCAATCGAAGGTGGATGATCTCTTTAAGGAGATGAACATTCAAACCATCGATGAGACCAATTATTTCACTACTTATAAGACCTTGTCGGATATCCTTCAAAGGGAGGGCATCGACCGGGACTACGATCGGAATACATTGCTTTCCTTAGGGTTGAACGCGCAGGGAGCATTCAAGATTCCCTTAACGTTCCTCCCCAATTCCTCGCAGATCCAATCACTGATCGCAGCCGTTATTTCCAATCGTATCCTGAAGAACAAGCTCCCGGGGACTTCCTTAATCCAGGGATCGGAAGTTGTTATCAAGACGCAGGGGAAACTTAAAGTCTCCGAGGATATTACCGGCAATAGGGATAATATTGCCTGGACCAAACCCGAATATCGTCACCTGAACAAACTGCAGTATATCCGCACGGAGAACGGTGTCGTTAAACCGGCGCAGATTATTTTACCCTTCTATTGGAAGACGGCGGAAGGAAAATCCATCCCTTTATCAGCTTTCACGACAAAGGAGGGACTACTCGATACGTCGAAGATAGACCCTGAGCTGCTGGAAATCAATGGTTTCCGTATTCCCTACGCCGGTCCCAACTCAGGAATGTGGTTCGAAGTAGTGGGTTATTTACCCGAGACAATGGGTTCGCTGGTGATCGTACCGGCCGAAGTCGCAGCACAAATGGGCGCTGACTATGACGTAGACAAACTATTCACCTATGTGCTGAATCATACCGCGAGCGTGGCCGGTATCCGGGTGGATGCCAGTTCGCCGCGTAAGGCAGCAGAAAATGATATCATCCTCGCCCATAAAGCCATCTATCTTGATCCATCGCGGATGGCAAGAGTGATCGAGCCTACTTCTACTGATGAGCTCGCCGGGGCAGTATCCCGTAACCTACCCCGTGCATCCAGTGAGCTTACCCAAATATTCGACCCTGCCCATCAGGATCAGGTTTGGTTATCCAACCGTGCCGGTCAATTAGGTGTAGGTATTTCTGCCAATACCAATACTTTCCATGCCATTGCGCAGCAGGCCAATCTTTTTACCACGGGTGGTGGTGTTAAATTCCTGGACAAGGAAGGAAAGGTTTATAATGAGGTAGATCATCCGGGAGATACGATCAATAACCCCGATCCCTCAGTATATGATTATCAGCAAGGTAAGGATACTATCTCTCCGCTGACACCTTCAGCCGTGACCCGGCTGGACCGGATCCATACCTTCCCGAATCCCTATACAGGAGAAACACGGCCTGTTTCCTCCGTGATCAATAACTGGTTACAGGCTTCCGTGGACAATGCCAAATTACAATTACTAGGAGCAGCGGGGATTAACAAATTCAATTTCAACGCGGCGCTCACGGTCGTATTACATGGATTTGACAGTGACTGGGCGGTTCCTTTTATCAACCAGCCTATCCTCAAGGAATATTATGCCACTATCCAGAATGTGAATGATAAGTTCAACCGTGACTATAGTTCCAACCGGCGACAGAACAGTGTGGATACCTTGATGGACAAATATGTCCAACTGGCTGGTATAAAGGATTTTGCACCAGCAGAATATAAGCCTGTCTCCCATGAGGACTTGTTGAGGAATATTGGCAAGGATATGAAGGCACTTTCCAAGGAGGATGTTGCAAATCAACTGGAGATCCTCAAACAATTCCTGGCCCTCGATCAGGAAGGAACTGCCATATCACGTATCTCCTCGGATGCAAAAGTGGAAGTACGGGGACTATCGAAATCCTTCTCGGAGATCAATCAGCAGGCCAAAGATATCGCCGCTATGGGGCAGGGATTGATCGGTAATGCTCACAAGATCTTCTCCAGCACGGTGTCGGGTATTTATCTGCATGTGCCCTCCATGATCGATAATTTGTTTACCAATCCCGATAACCCGGTCTTTGCTTATGCGACTCCCACCTATCAGCAAGTGGGAGCCACGATTCAAGAGTTATCAGGGAGAGCGCTCAATAATGAACAGCTAGATGATGTCTACAAGGAGTTCAAACAATTCGTCTATACGCATCCCTTTTTGGGATTGGTCCAGGGAAACGAAACCCTGGAGGAGGTCAAGCAATCCCTTCTTTTCGGGGACAATTCGGTGGTATCACTTTGGCGCTCGCTAAAGGATAAGTATCCCAATTCGATATTACTCAATCAATTATCTCCTGCATTCTCCCAACGTCAGAATGATCCGCAAGTGCTGACGATGCAACGCGCGGCCGATGACATCGCCGCCCAGATCAAACAGGAATGGTTGGACTTCTTCAAATCTTCCGATCCTGCCCTGGTCACCTTCATCAACCGGTTGACGACCTACTCCCTAGCACTTTCCTCCAAAGAATTTGGACCTTCTAACCTATTGAACTACATTCCTTTTGAAGTATTGGAAGGCATGTCCTTCGGGGAGCGCTTGAACCAGATCAACCAATCACTTTCCAAACCCGAGTTGTTCGCTAATTTCTACCGGCAATACTTTCAACACAATCCGGGGATGGCCAAGTTCATTCTATCCTCTGCACTTCCTAAGAATACCCTCTATCAGCAGTTCGAAGGGAAACCTACCAATATTCCTGCTACCTTCACGCTCCCCGAACCCACGATAGAAAACCTGAAGGCAAGTCCTGCGTATGCGGCCCTAGCTGCACGCACCGAGAAGGATAGCTTCTCCTATCGCCGATTCGTCCGGACCTTTGTGGATGACCAGGTAGGCTTTACCTTGTATGAACTGCAAAAAGATGGTGTGACTTATAACCGGATCGATACATTGGGCAATCAGTACATCAGCGAGTATCATCTATCCAATCGGAACGTACGGTCGGCCTTCCCGATGCAACAGTCCTCACAGTTGTCGGATGTAGCTACTACCGATGCATCCACGGCCCCGGTAGCCAATCAGATAACCGCTATCTATGAACAGGCGACTACGTTAAATGATGTACTGGAAACCATTCAACGACAGAATGCTACGGCTACCGATCATACCGATCAGCTTTTCTATGAGCTGGCCAAGAATTTGTCCGGTAAATCGAATTATGGTATCGAATTCAACCAGAATGCCGGTACCCGGGGAACGACTTTCCATGCAGCGGAGAAGATCGAGATTCATCCGACGGATATCCAGAAAGTGGCCGATGCGCTCAAGATCCCCTACGAGAGGGCACTCCAGCAGACGATCCTCCACGAAGCTATTCATGCGACCGCTGATCGATTTGTATTCGAGCAACAACAACTTCCTGCTTCCCAACAGGATAGTAGGTATAAAGATCTGCAGAGCGCCTGGGATACCTATCGCCGGAATTTGATAGAATCCCAAAAGTCTACCTTGGTAAGAGGAATCCCCGACAGTTTCCTGGAAGCCGAACTATTCAAAGTGCTCTATCAGCGATTCGCCGATAAGCGTCAAGGTCGGTCCGATCATACCGCCGATATACAGACCGTCTTTAAGAATTGGGATGAGATCAAGAAGTCCCGGCAGGAGATGTTATCGATCATTTACGACCTGCAGCAATCCATGGAGGAGGCCCATAATGTTCATCATATTGGACAAAAAGCCAACTTTTTGTTGGTTAAAATGAACAGTAACCAGGAACTGGTCCCTGTGGATGTCGAGCGGGTGGCACAGATCATCGATCACCTGGACAAGGATTTTTCCCGGAACTCCCCCACAGAATTGAAGGAGAAATACTACGCCTATGTGAATCCCTACGAATTCATGACCATGGCCATGACTTCTCCTGGGTTTATGCAGCATCTCAATGATATCCCTTCCTCAAAAGGTACGAGTAAGACAATCTGGTCCAAGCTGCTGGATATTATCAAAAATATCGTATCTTCCTTCCGTCCCGACTCCCTTTTATCGGAGGCGGTAGATACGATTATGAATATAGCCACTAATCGACGGATAGAAGAAGCGATCACACCTACTACCACAAACGGTAATGCTGAAACAACCGTAGTTACTTCACCGGAGGCAACTACCCCCTCGACCACGGAGCAGGAAACTTCCTCTCCTTGGGAGGAAGCCCCTGTTCCTGCCTTGCCGACGGCACAACCTCAGGTACCGCTCAGTAGTGATAAGACCTCCTTTACTTTCTCCGACGGGATCACGATCGATACGGATGATAAAGTACTCAACCCTCAACAGCGGGAAGCACTACAGCAGGTAGCTGACTTTATAGAAAGGATCAAAACGGGTAAGTTGAAGGATAAAGAGTTCATGCTCAGCGGGTATGCCGGTACCGGCAAGTCGTCCACCATCAAGTACTTAGTTAAGTACTTAAATCGGAAATGGCGGGGACAGATCCTGTTCGCACTCTCCACGCCTACGCATAAGGCTAATAAGGTACTCCGTGCGTTCTTTAGAGGGACGATCAATGAGGATCCTGTCACTACCAAGTCGATCTTAGGTTATAAGGCGGAACGGGATCCAGTTACTAACAAACTGGAGTTTGTCCTGGATGAGAAGAAGAATAAAATGCCTCGTAACGGGATCGTCATCGTCGACGAATCCTCTTTCCTGGGACAAAAAGAGGTAACGGATCTTCGTGCAGCTGCTGCACAGAAGGGAGCCACGCTCATCTTCATGGGAGACATTGCGCAAATACCGCCGCCGGATGGTTCCAATCGTGTCTCGCCGACGTTCGGTATCAAGCAACAATACCAGCTTACACAAGTCATGCGCCAGGCTGATGGCAATCCGCTCTCGCCGTTGTACGATATCGTGCGTAGTAATCTCCTGACCGATGGCTTTGCCAAATTCTTCCCACACCAGACCAATATCAATTCCAAAGGAGAGGGTATCGAATTTATCAAGGGGAACTATAAGGATACTGCTAAATTATTAGCAGCTGCCGTGGAAGCGTTTACCTCCGATGCTTTCAAGACGGATAAGCTTTATGCCAAGATCGTAGCCTATGGTAATCCTACCGTGGAAGCCTACAATCGGGGTGTCCGGCAGGCAATATTGAAGGATACAGCTGAAGATTTTCAGATCGGCGAGCTGCTTATGGGATATGAACAGAAGGGTGAATCCCCCGTTGTGCAGAATGGCCAGGACTATATCATCACGGATCGGCAATACGTTACCGGTAGGATACTTCCGGGTACGCCAATCAAGGTCAACGGATATGAACTAAAGCTGCGTGAAGCGGACCAACCGGAGGGTAGCCGAACCGTCACGCCTTTTATCCTGAATCCGAAAGATCTGGAGAATCAGGTATTCCTACAGCACTATATTGACCTATTGGAAAGCCTGAAGAAGGTGAAAGGATATGAGTACTTCGATATCCTGCGTAAAGTGTCCAGTATCGAGGAAACGGCCCTGGTACCGGAGACCGTTTACTCCTACCAAGGGAAATACTACACTAACTCCATGCTCCGCCAGCAATTCCCGGCGTTGTTCCAATACGATGAGCAAACCGGTCAGCGGCCGGTGGACAAGATGTTATCCGTCGCCAAGAACGTGGATTATGGATATGCCGTCACGGCGCATAAAGTGCAGGGTTCTACCTACAAAAATGTGTACATCGATGAAAACAACCTCGAATTTGACAAACGACTCATTGCGGGACCCGATGGCAAACCCTTCTCCTATGAAAGGAATAATCTCCTGTATGTTGCGCTCTCCCGCCCTACTACCAAAGCCGTCGTGCTTTCCCAGCATACGATCCAGGAAGGTAACACGCATACCGTTTCCCCGAAGGAACAGCAGGAGAATCGAGCCGTGAGCAAGGTCATGCAACCCACAGAAGAACAAGTTACTACAGCGAAAGCTACTCAACTGGGACCCACCCTTAACACCTCCGATTCCACAGTTGATAAGATCCGCAAGGGCACCAAGACCTATCTCAATTCCGTTAATCAATTACAGGAAGGTACCTATTACCTCAAGGACGGTACCCGGGTGCAATTGATCTACCAGGGTGAGGTGGCAGCTACCGGTGACACCGTCTTTATTGCCCAGGATGTTAATGATGAATCGACTTATATTCAAATGCCGAAGGATCAATATGCCAAACGGGAAGGATATGCTAACTGGACTGACTTTGAACAAAATGCCAAGAATGCCCAGGCATTCATCAAAGGAGAGGAGCCTCGTTATTCTTATCTCATCAAGACCATGGGTAAGAACTACGATCTCTCGCTCCAGTCGGATCGTAAAGAAGCTCTGGAACAACTAAAAGAAAAAGGACTACTCAAACAAGAATGTTAATCCATGCCCTGCACTTATACCTTACAAACCCCCGCCGGCCCTCGCGTGTTCACTGAAGAAGAGCTGTTCAGTAATCATGAACTACAAGAAATGGTGAACAAGGCTTTACAAGGCCCTGATGATCAATATGATCTTCCTGAGACATATGAGGAGCAGCGCAATCAGTTCGTGGCCCGTTGGCATTTGAAACCAGCGGTAAAGGAAGGACAATCCGGTTATGTGACCGCCAATGGGAAAGTGCCGACCTTACAACTGGCCAAGCGGATGGCCGAGCAAATGCAGAAACGATCAGGACCAATCTATGATAAGCTGCGGATCCGCTATGACGCTACGTACGGATTGATCCAGATCGGATCCAATCAATTGGACGGTCCCGGGCCTTCACATGATTTCACGGAAGCGCACGATGATCCTTCTTTCTCTCGTTCTTTTCATCCCTTACCGGAACAGTTCCGATTGAATCCTGGGGAGCTGTCCCGTTATGTACTCTCGCCGACGACTACCAATACCGATACTTATACCAACGGCGGGGAATACTTCAACCTGGACAGACGAGCAACCGGGACAGCCACCCAACTGGCCGCCCACTTACGTATGTCCCCGGAGCAATTCAAGGAGGCAGTTATCCATTCCAAGCTGGCCCCAAATGTCATGCGGGATTTCCTGGATGGCAAGACACCGATCAAACTTACTCTCTACAAGGTTGACCGGGTATCCGATCCGGAACTGTTCTTTAATGGGACCGATGATACCCAGATAGCCACCTTACGACAATCCAAGATTGTACAACGGAATAGTCTTCGGCTGCGTGCAAGGAAGGAATCCGACCCTGAACGCAAACAAGAACTGTTTAAAGAAGCCTATCGGGTAGCCCAGCAGGTACGTGAGCTCTCCAAACCGGACAACCAGAATATCGGTTTTCTGCGTACGATGTACCTGCAGGATAAGGAATCTTACGGGCTTTCCAAATTAACAGCACTCCCTGATATCGATTATCTTTACCGGTTATTCTCAGGTTACCAGGTACTCTTTCAGGGACTGGACTTGTCCCCCTTTGGAGAGCAGATCGAAGAATCGTTTCGGGCACATCTTGCAGAGATTGACCAGATCAAGCGGGAGCTGGCCACGGCCAAGAAAGGTCAGTCTATCCAGGAGGCAGAGTTCAAGACAGGTGTTAACCTCTCCGATGGGAACGGTAATTTGCTCCCCGTAAAGGATATCAATGGGTTCGCAGGATGGACCTTAGCGCTATCGACGACACAATCCAATCCCTTAGTACGCTATATCGCCGGTCGGACCAACTTCGCGATCAATCGGTCCAAGGACCGTGTGACGGCCTTGCAGGTCAAAGTGAAACCGGTACTGGAAGCCCTTCAGGAACAGGGTAAGCAGGCAGGTATCAAAGGAGTAAAGCTCTTCGATTATATGCTGGAAGAGGACAAAGAAGGCAAGCCCAATGGTCACTTTGTTATCAAATACGGTGACTTCTATCAGCAGATGAATAGGATGATCAAAGAGGGCAAAAGCGATGATAAGTCCAAGATGGCCAGTCTCTTATCTTTCCTGAGTAAAAATACGCAAGCTATTGAGAAGTTGGAAGAGGAGTTCAAAAAGACCTACCAATCGATCTATGACAGCTCTTTGGAGAAGCTCAAGGCTTCGTTGGATCCCACCGAGTACAATGACCAGACTTTGCATGAGATGGCCGTCTCTCAGGCCGACCGTATCTCCTATGGGATCAACCCGGATCATTTCTTATCGCTGATCGAAAAGTTCCGCAAGAACGGCCGGATTGACGACAAGGATGTGGCCTTCCTACGCAATTTCCTGGAGCGGGGGGCCTTCCACAAGTACCTGCATGTCAAACCCAAGGAGGAATTCATCGACCGGAAATACGCAGCCATTGAAGCCCTCGCGGATAACGATCCCCGCAAGCAATTCTACCAGCTTTTCACGGAGTTGCATTATGAAGTATCTGGTCGCGTCCGCGAGGATGATATCTCTACCCTTCGTCGTAATTTCATTGCAGAATTCCGGCGAGATTATAAGGAGGAAGACGAGGATATGGTCGATTATCTGAAACGAGAGATCCACGACTGGGGACTTAACCTGCTGACGGAGAACCCCCGGGATAATATCCAGGGCTTCGATCCGCTCACCCGGGAGATCATCCGGGCGATCCCTTTCTATTCTTTCGATGGCCGGATCGATCCGAAGGACAAGAATTACAACCTGGGGAAGGTATTATTATCACTGGCCCAGGAGTATTATAAATATGATGCTCTCTCCGAAGCCGAAGACGATCTGCTCATGATGGAATATCTCCTGCGACAGGTCCCTGTATACGAGACTAACTCTTTTGGTAGGCCGATCATGGTTAACAATGAACCGGTGATCAAAAATGATACCTCTGCCATGTACAAACAGGCGGAATATCATATTCTGGCCACTTTATATAACGAGCGTCAGAAAAAGGATGGGATTGGTACTAACCGGTATTATACCTACGATACCAAACAGCGGATCAAGGAAATGGATGACCAGGTAGCGGCCGGCACACCCCTGACCAAGGAACAGGAGAAGGAATACAAAGAATTAAAGGCGGCCTACCAGGCAGGAACCGTCAAGAAAGGAACCAATGCCCTTTTACAGTGGACTTCCATGAAAAATATCGGATTTAACCTCTTCGGGGGGCTGGCCGAGATCTTTCAAGGAACCGCTTCCCTTTATCTGCGATATGGATCGAAGACCTGGGTGAATACGACGATCCCGACCTTACTCCGATTGGTCAATCCCCAGGACTCCGTACAGAAGCACAAATTGTCCATGCTCCAGCGAATGTTCCATATCGAGAGTGATGTCAATCCGAATATGAACGAGAGCAAGTTCAAGAAGGTAGCCTATTACTTTTATGGAGTGGCTCGCCGGTTGGCCAATACCTCTTATCTGATTGCGGAGCTCAAGAATCACCAGATCGCCGATAAGGAAGGAGTGGAGCACTCTTTGTACGACGTCATGGAATTTGACGAAACAGGAAAGATCGTCTTACCGGATAACTTCGATAATCCCTTCTATCAACCTGATGGAACCTACTCCGACTACAAATACAAGCTGCAGCAGGTGGTCAACAAGGCGATCAAGCAGAACAGGGACCGGGAATCCGACATCGATCCGGTTCAACTGGATAAGCATTTCTGGGGTCGATTACTTGGGCAATTCAAATCTTCCTGGCTCTTCGAAGGTTTTGCTACCCGGTTCGGCTCCGAACACAGTGCCCTCAATGATCTGGACCGGCCAACGAAAGGCATCTACCGGTCTTTCTGGGATCTGTCTAAAGCCTATACCCAATCTCAAGATGCCCTCGGCAATACCGAGACCCGCTTCTCTCTTCCACGATCGCTGATCAAAGCCCTGGTGAATATTATCCGTTTCTCTTCCCTCGGGCGACTCACCAAGGGCGGTAAGCAACGCAATAGCGAATCTACCCTGGACTATGAAGGGGCGGTACGCGCGGTCCGGGAGGTACAGACGACCCTCTTCCTATACGGGATGGTTATGCTGGCCGGTGGTTTGGCGGGAGGGGATGATAAGGATAAGTGGAAGAAGAAGGGACTTACTTATCTTACCAATTACTTTATGCGGACCCAACGGGATATGTCCAACTACTTTGATCCTCAATCACTTTCGTCGATCATTAATCATAATATCGTTCCCTCCCTGGGGACCCTGGATCAATCGGTCAAACTCTTGGAAGATCCCTTCCGGGGTATCTTCAATGATAACTGGTATTACAACCAGGGTAAATCCAATGAGCAACTCCGGCTCACCCGGGATGCAGCTGATCTTATCCCGCTAGTCAACCAATTCCGTTCTACGATCAATAAGCTGGAGAAGAACCAATCTATCTTCTATTAACCTCCTCAAACCTAGCAGGTTAATATTGCCATATCGGGATTCCTTGCTACTTTTATGTCCTAATCCCCCGACCCTATGTCTATCAATGACCCCGCTTTAATCCGTATCCAGCTCCCCACCGGGAAGACCGCTTATATCAAATTAACCGACTGGCTGGATATGACCGACGATCAGGTACAACAATTCTTTGAGAACGATCACGGTTCCGAAGTAGATCCGCTGATCACCAAATATACCGAAGATCTTGAAGACGAATAACTTATTAGGTTTATTTGGCTGTCCCGCTGTTTTTAGGTATATTCTTATACCATAGCTTCATCTGTTAAGTTTTTCCATCAAACCAACATCATATATGTCAACCCCCAAGAAAACCCCTGCTCAGGAACTTGTTCCTACGCCGCCGCCTCCCAAAACATTTGTTATCGGCGATCTATCGGAAGGTGAGATGACCTTCATCGTGAATGCTGTCCACTCCGTACAGATCGAGTCCAAGGATGCCAAGGTAGTAGCTGAGCTGCAAACCCGGCTGGTCAATATCCTGACCGGTCAGTAATCCCTAACCCACCCTCATGAGTTGTTACCAATCCCTCGCCCTGAACAATACGACCGGTGACCTGTCCATTACGCAGGGCAATAAGGTCAACCTGGCTCAGGTGATCAAGAATTTTTCTGTGAAGACCCCGGTTGTCGACTTTAAAATCGTCGGCAATACGCTGGAACTTTATTACACGGACGAGACCGGCGCATTACAATTAAAAACCGTGGTGCTGCCGGCCTCGGGTAACAACAATACTGCTATCTCGGTCAGTAGCACCCAAAGTATCTCCGCTTCTATCCTCAATGGTGTCATTACCAGCAATGTACGGGTAAGCACCTTTGATAATAATGCCCTCACCATTCGATCGGATGGTTTATACGTCCCCATTCCTACCCAGGGGATCAATACCCAGGATAGTTCATCTATTCTGCTTGCTTTTGCAGGGAATACCCTATCGGCGAGCACCATCATTTCTCCGGATGCAGATAATAGCATCACGATCCACAACAATGGTCTATATGTACCGCCCTCCAATCAGTCAGCGGCACAAATACGTACTTATTTCTCTGCTACCGCCCCCTTACAATATAACCAATCAACGGGGGTAATCTCGATCCCTGTAGCCACTACTTCAGCGGATGGCTATATTACCGCCGTCGATTGGACACGATTCAACAACAAAGTGGCCGGAGCGGTAACCGTATCCTCCGCTTCTTCCGTACCCGTATTCAAGCTGGAGACACCCGATTTCAACTTGCAGTTCAGAGGGATTACGAGTGGTAGCACACCACTTAGCGTAACCTTGTCAGGTGATGATATTGTGTTACGCTACCTCCCTACCGTCCCTATCGTCAATGCGGGAACGGATAAATCTATTGCGACGCCTACCAGTACTGTAACCATGACGGGTTCAGCTACTGTTTCCTACGGAACGATACTTTCCACCGAATGGTTTCTCCTGTCTGGACCCGCAGTCCCTACGATCACCAATGCGGGGAGCCCGACTACGACAGTTACCGGTCTCTCCGCTACCGGAACTTACAGTTTTCGATTGATGGCTGTTGCCTCTACCGGACTGGTGGCTACCTCCGATGTTAATGTGGTGGTGACCGGTGCGGTGGTATCTGATACTATTTATGTCGGCGCACAAGGAAGTGCGACGGCACCGGACGCCTCTACGATCGTCTCCACAGGTGTTACCTCCTCTCAAAATGGTTCCTTGGATGTTACCGCCGATTGGGTAACACTCTCCGCCGGTGGACCTGTATACTGTTGGGTAGCTATTCCAAATAATGGTGGTACCTATACCAAAACAAAATGGTTTGTCGATACCCTCAACCACGGTAATATCGGATCATCCACGGATCTGTTTGGTGCTTCTACCCTGGTAACTATTGGTGGTAACCCTTATTATGTTCTGATAACCAATTATCAGACGCAGTTCGTCGCTACCTGTGCGCTTCAGGCATAACCGATCCTTCCCGCTAATTCATGGCTATATACATCAATGATGCTATCCAGAACTATTCTCCTAAAAGTCTGGATAACAAGTACCTAAAGAATGGAGTAACACCCTATGCTTCTACTACGGAGGTAAATTCGTTTATCAACGTGGCCTATCGGAGTATTGGACTAACTGTGCTCGTCGGTGCGCAGGAATATTGGTATATCGGTGGGACCGCAGATTTCAACCTGGTAGTTAAAAATATCCCTACCTCGATCAATTGGGGAGATATTCAGGGGAATATTTCTAACCAGATAGATCTGTCGAATGCTTTATCACAACGAGAGCACACCATTCTTCCTGGAACGATTACCCAATACTGGCGAGGAGATAAGAGCTGGCAGACCCTGACTTCCGATGTAGTGACGGAAGGGAGCACCAATCTTTATTTCACCACGGCCAGGGCGCGACAATCCATCTCAGCCGGTACCGGTATCTCTTATAATTCTTCCACCGGGGTGATCACTTGTACCATCGTCCCCGGCACAGTGAGCTCCGTAGGATTAAGCATTACCGGAGCAGCGATCACGGTCAGCGGATCCCCGGTCACCACTACCGGTACCCTGGCGCTTACCTGGGCAGGTACCACTTCCCAATATGTAACCGGTGCCGGGAGCCTGGTTACTTTCCCTACGATTCCGGCCCAATTCAATCCCATTGCAGGATCAGGCATTACCATATCCGGTACCTATCCTAATATTACTTTCAACTCCGTTTCTGGTGGATCGGGTACTGTTACTTCTGTTGCAGTTACGATGCCGGCAGCTTTCACTGTGAGTGGTTCGCCCGTCACATCTGCAGGCACTATCGCCATTACAGGAGCAGGCACTACCAGTCAATACATTCGCGGGGATGGCACCCTTGCCACTTTCCCCGGAGGTACGGTGACCTCTGTTGCGCTTACAGTCCCCTCAGGTTTTACCGTTACCGGATCGCCGATTACAAGCACCGGTACCCTGGCTATCACGACTGCCATGAGTGGCGTGGTGCATGCGAGCGGAGGAGGCTTCACGGCCGGCTCCGTCAATTTAGCAACAGAGGTCAGTGGAAATCTAGCTACTTCTCATTTGAATAGTGGTACGGGTGCTACCGGTAGCACATTCTGGAGAGGAGATGGCACCTGGGCGGTACCTCCCACGGTGGGACCCGCCGGTACAACCGGATCGGTACAATTTAATAGTGCGGGTGCTTTCGCGGCCGATGCCAATCTGTTCTGGGACAATACTAATAAACGGTTGGGAGTAGGTACCAATACACCGGCCACCGATATGCAAATCTCCGGCCTGGCCCCTATTTTTAACACCACTTTTACTTCTACTGCTCAGTCAGCCAGTATAGCACTGGGTTCCCCCGATAAAGGAATCGCTTCTCTGACTTTATTTGGTTCGGCAAACGCAACGCCGAATATCTTGACACTCCTGGGTTCTACCGGGGGTGATATCTCTATCCGTACGATCGCTACTACGACTTCAGCCGAAGTTATCCGCTTTACAGCGGCTAACACGGTACAAGTAGCCTCCTTGGCAGGAACGGGTACCCGTATGGTAGTAACTTCTCCCACAGGTGTTTTATCCGCACAATCTATCCCTGCCGGCGTCACGTCTGTAGCAGTGACGGTCCCTGCCGCCTTCAGTGTATCAGGATCGCCGATCACTTCATCGGGAACGATCGCCATCACGGCGGCCGGTACTTCTTCCCAATATATTCGAGGAGATGGGACACTCGCCACGCTACCTGCCGGTACAGGTACCGTGACTTCCGTAGGGTTGACCTTTACTGGTTCGGCCGTAACGGTCGCAGGTTCCCCCGTAACCAATAGCGGCACACTTGCATTATCCTGGGCAGGTACAACCAGTCAATACGTTAATGGGGCAGGTGGTCTCGTTACCTTTCCTGCTATCCCGGCCCAGTTCAGTCCGGTAGCGGGGACAAATATGTCGATTACCGGTACCTATCCGACTTTGACGTTCAATGCTGCCGGTAGCGTCTCTTCCGTAGCACTCTCAATGCCATCCGCCTTTAATGTTTCCGGGTCGCCGATTACCAGCTCAGGTACCTTCTCTGTAACTGGTGCAGGAACAACCACGCAATATATCAGGGGTGATGGTTCCCTTGCGACCTTTCCTTCTGTTGGTACGCTCACGTCCTTTTCCTCCGGTAGTACACTTCTGTTCTCGACTACGGTAACCAATCCTACTACTACACCGGTACTGAACTTTTCTTTAAGCACGGCTCCGGCGCATAGCTTCTTCGGCAATAACACAGGTGCGACTTCAGCACCCGGATATATACAACCAGGCTTTGTCGATCTATCCGGTAATATCGCCGTCTCGCAGATGAATGGTGGTACCGGAGCATCCTCCTCCACCTTTTGGAGAGGGGATGGTACCTGGGCAGCCACACCTGCGTCCCCCACCGCTGTTTCTTATTCCAAAACTGCGACTGGGATACAAAATGTAACTTCCTTCTCGGGACCTGTTTTTGGTTCCTATATTCAAATCGGTAACTGGGTTCGCGGAACCTTCCAGGTAACGTTGACATCTTCCAGCGGTGGAACGATCGGTAATGGGACTTTCACGCAGTTCAGTATCGCCATTCCCGTAGGGACGGCCAGCAGTAGCTCCATTGGCACATTCGTCGTGCAAGAGTTGGGGGGCACCGCTTATCTTCCTGGTTTCCTACAAATATCAAGCACCACGATAACATTCACTTATTTAACTGTTCATGCCGGTACAACAAATCTGTATGGGAGTTTTGACTACACCGTATAATACTTAAAAATGCCTATTACCATTAATGATAGTCTCCAGAATAGCAGCCCGAAGGCCCTGGACGTCAAATACGGAGTCTTCGCCTCCGGTACCTTTCGGGCATATAATAGTACGACCGAAGCAAATTCGTCTATTAATGCTGCCTATCGTTCAGTAGGATTAACTGTTCTGGTCAATGTGGGCGGCACGAATACAGAGTATTGGTATCAGGCGGGAACCGGCGATGGAAATCTTGTGCCCAAAGGAGCATCAGTCTCCGTAAGTACACCTCTTACCTTTTCCGGTGGAACGATCGGTATCCAGACCGCGAGTGGTAGCCAGGCAGGCGCACTTTCCGCCGCCGATTGGACTACCTTTAATGGGAGATTGGCCACCGTGTCTTCCTTAGGAGGAACGGTTCAACTCTTTGGAACGGTCTCAGGTGGTAATATCCCACTCAAAGGTCTTACGCAAGGAGGGGACGTCACGATCAGCGATAGTGGAACAGCTATCACGATCTCTACACCGGTTATTGGTATGACCAATCTTGGATCTGGAGCAGGTCTATTCACTTCTCGAACAGGTGCTAACCTGCAACTAAAAAGTCTGGTGGCTGGTAGTGGTATCTCGCTTACGCAAAATGCTGGAGATGTGACTATCACCGCAACGGGTAGCCTGGCCCCCACAACGATTACAACTACAAATGCTACACCCACCGTGGCCACTACCTTAAGTGTAGTGGATAACTCCGCGGGGATTGCTATCGTAACCATGGTGGCACTGGTAGTAGGCTCCTCCTCTATAAGCTCTATGTCACAACGCTATATAAAATATTACAAATCAGGAGGTACCACGATCGCCGATACAGTGGGTGATCTTATTCCCGAGACGCTCAACACGCTCACGACGGCCTCCTGGAATATCCAGGTAAATGGATCTAATGATCTCGATGTGATCGTTACAGGGGAAACTTCCCGTAATATTAAATGGTCCATCAATGTGCAGCGTTATATATCCTTCTAATACTTAATAATGAAGTACTTACATTATATATTATCCATCTTTATCCTTCTATTAGGCTCGTTAAAAGGGTCTTCCCAGAACACGATTGCCAATGGATTACAGGTAAAGACAGCTGCCGGAGCCGCTCCCGAGCAGGCTATCCCGACCAATGGTGGTATTTCCTACTTCGATGGTAACGGTATCCTGAAGAAGACGACTATTGTGTCGGGGACAGGCCGGGTGAATATCTCGGTTGCTGCCATGCGTGCGCTCACCACGGCCATTTCAGGTGCTATCTATCGGACAACAGATATTGGAAAGGAGGGAGAATGGGTCTATGATCCTTCTGATAATACTTCCACTGACAATACCGGTACTGTAATCGTTGATGGGGGTAACCACCGCTTCAAACGTATTATACCAGGTGATCAATTAAATGTTACCTGGTTTGGTGCCATCGGCGATAGTAATACGGACTGTTCCGCGGCTATTACCCGTGCAACAGCGGCTGCGGCGGGACACACGCTCTATTTCCCCTCCGGTAAGTATTTGCTCAATAGTATGATCTCCACGCCGCTGATCAATACCAACTGGTTAGGGCAAGATTCCACCTCGGTCATTACTGGGGGATTTGGTCCCACCCTGGTCACTTTCGGTACTATTACCAATGCGAATATTCGCAACATGCGCTTCGTCTGCACTTATGTGAATGCAACAGAGCAAGGGGTAGGTATGATCACGACCTCCCATACCGATATCATCAATTTTACCACCGATAACTGTTGGTTTACCAACCCGGCGACCAATTCGGATGCCATCTGCTTCCTAACTAATATCGGTGATTCTACTGTTCCTCAGCATGTGATGTATAATATCAATATTACACATAATCACTTTTTTGCCATTGGTCGTATTGCCGTTGATATTTTCAATCGAAAATATGATGCGGCTGGCTCTCAACGCGCCCAGAACATTCATGTTGACAATAATTTCGCCGATAGTTTGGGTACCAAAGGGACCTGGGGATTATTCGTGTCCTTTGATGGAACAGGTAATTACAATAGTTGTAATAATAATCATATCCGTAATGCCTTCAAGGCAGGGATAGAAATGAACCATGGCAATAGCCAGGTTATCGGGAACGTCCTGGAATATACTACTCGCAGCTTCATCCCGTTGGAAATGGATCCGATCGTACCGATCTATGGAATGGTTGTCGCTAATAACCAAACTATTGGATCGAATACATATTCTACTTTCTTCCTAGTAAACAACAGCCAATTCTACGGCAATCGCTTATTCGCCAATATGAGTACCGCAGCAGGCGATGGCGCGGTCTACCTTATTGGTTGTAATAATAATACCTTTACTGGGGAAAGATATAGCTCTACTGTCACCACTTTACGACTATCCAGTCAACCTACACCGGGGGCACGCTTTGCCGGCTTCACTTGTTCTAATAATCAGTTCCGTAATTGTATATTCACGGCCACTGTGGGGGTGAGCAGCCGGTTACTTATCTCCTCTGATAGTACGCTTACTTTTAATAACGTGATCACTCAATGCTCATTTATAAAAGCAGTCGACAGTACTTATTTCCAGCAGGTGCAGGGAGCCTCCAACAATTATGTATACGATAATTATCATGATGGAACACTAGCCAATTTTACGGTTAATCCGCTCTATCCGACCAGTAACAATCCTCAGTTCACCGGTAATGTAGTTGTCCCCACACTCGCACAAGGTACCAATGATAATCGGGCCGCCTCCACTGCTTTTGTGCTGGCGAACGCATCAGTGTCGGATGATAGTTATATCCTCTCGCAGACACAATTGGGAGGTAACATAAAGGGACAAACGTTGGGCGTTACACTAAGTCAGGTCAATTCTGCCGGTGCCCTACAGTCCGGTATGCTCCGATTAGTAGCCGTCTATATCCGACAATCCCAGACGGTCACCGGCATTAAATGGGTACCTAGTACGGCCGGGTCTTATACTTCTTCCAATACCAACGGGGTAGCCTTATATAGTTGGTCGGCAGGTGTGCTGACCAAGATCGCAGAGTCCAATAATACCGGGGGGATCTGGTCCACCTTTTTTGGGACAGGTGCATTCGGTAGCCTGGCATTCTCTTCCCCACATGCGGTCACTTCCGGCGTTTATTTCGTAGGTCTGTTATATAATTCCTCTGCGGAAACGACGGCCCCTACATTGGGTACCACACCGGCGATGACCAATACAGTTGCTTCCTTAGCTGGAATGACAGGCAGTACCTGTCTGAGTGGATTTATTGCCGGACAAACCAGCTTTCCATCTACGATCAACTTCACCTCGGTTACGCCTAATACTACCAATTTTTGGATCGGATTATACTAATCTCATGAAAAAATTACTCGGATTTATCACGCTGTTCATCCTTTGCCTATCGGTAGAGGCACAGCAAACAGTTGTTAATAATTTACAGGTCAATAGTGCCAAAGGAGTGCCTCCCAGTCAGGTTATGCCGCTCAATGGTGGTGTCGCTTATCTGGATGTCAATGGTATCCTAAGAAAAAGCACCGCCCTTGCACTATTAGGATCCAAGGTAACCAACGTTGCTCCTCTTAATGATTCAACGCTCACTATTACAACCGATAATGGAAGTACCACCGTCCTGGTACGTGGTTTATTCACACTCTCCCGTCAGCGCTGGTTTGACTCTTTGCGCTTAGGGTTGATCAAGGATACGATCAATGTACAAAAAGTAGGAGCGGGTTTTGGATCCGTCTATTCCAATACGGCAGGTACAGCTATCCAGGTAAGAGGTATTCAAGGAAGTACGACAGTAGGCGTAGTAAAAAATAATGATAGTTCACTTACTGTTAGTTCACTACTCAGCTTTATAGGATCAGTAACCACCACCGGTGGGAACAGCAATCAGATAGCGCTTGTCGGCGATGTCGATATTCCGGTAGATGGAACGATGTATGGAAAGATTGGCGGAGCTAAGGGTTGGTTCGCACTATCACAGTTCCCCGTAGTCAATACTTCTACCAATACCAATGGACTCATCTCCGCTCAGAAGGAGAAACGACTGGACAGTACGATCAAGGTGGTCAATTATACCCTCTCAGGTACGTATGATCCGATCGTAACAGCCTCGCCGACGCTGGATAGTATGATCTTCCTAGGAATAAAAGTAAGAGGAGCGACCAATTCCGGTCTTAGTGTTACCAACCAAGGTGGTACGTTTGCCAACGATTATGTAATTGATCTAAGTGCTACTACTTGGCTAAAAGGTCAGGCAGGGACTGCCACGAAGTCCGGGGACGGTAGCACGCTCGTTTTCACTATTGCACACGGATTGACCGGCGTGACTTCCGCTTCTCCTGTCATCGTAACTCCCAGATTACCTGCTGCTGCCGGTGCTTTTTATGTAACCGTGGATGCGACTAATATCACCCTCACTTATAGTAGTGCCCCCGCCAGCGGTACAAATAACCTCTCCTGGAATTATGTTATAAAACCCTAAGCATGAAATATTTACAAACACTCATCTTTCTTCTTCTCGCTGTTTTCTGCCAAGGGCAAATCCTGGACCTAAGCGGGGTTGTTTATTCTGCCGGTACGGGCACCAACCTGATTACACTTTCCACGACATCACTCTCTGGTTTCTCTACTAATCAAGGGAGTGCCTCCAGTTCTCTCACTTTTACGGTTAGCGGGACCAGTCTAACGGCGGCGGTGTCACTTAGTGTATCAGGTAGTTATGAGATATCGACCAATAATACTACGTTCTCTACCTCAGCATCCTTGCCACAAAGCGGAGGTAGCCTTACTGGTCAACCGGTAACTATTTATGTCCGGATTGCAGCTTCCGCTGCTGCTGGTACAGTGACAGGTACTGTAAATGCTTCTTCTACAGGAGCGGCTACCAAGACAGTTAATCTGACCGGTACAGTAAATTCTCTCAGTCCTACACTCAGCACTAGCACCAATTCGCTTAGCGCCTTTGCTAATACAACGGGAACAGCGAGTGCCTCCCAATCTTTTACTTTGTCGGGTAGTAACCTGACTGCAAGTGCAATCGTAACCCCTCCCTCCGGGTTTGAAGCATCTACCGATAATAGCACTTTCCAATCCACCCTTACTATTACCCAAAGTGGAGGTTCTTTGGTCAGCCAACCAGTTACAATATGGATACGGGTAGCTGCCTCCACAGCGGCCGGTTCTTATTCCAATAATGTAGTTATCTCTTCCACGGGTGCCACGAATAAAAATGTTGCCGTGAGCGCGACGGTTAGTTCCGCCGGTGGTGCCACCGTAGCGAAGTTCGCCTTTGGCAAAGATGCCAGTATGACAGGGGGTACCGGTTGGACGAAAGTATACGGCAGACCCAGTGATGGTCTCACCTTCACCGATGCCGGTACAGGCTGGACAATTAAGACCTACGCAGGTAAATGGCAGGCATTTGCCGGAGATAATTATGCGTCTAATATCTTCGGAGCTAATAGTGGCACCTTTGGTACTCTATTCCCTGCTGGTGTGGTATTGGGTAGTTTCCTGAACTCGGGTATCCTGTTCGACACCAGCACCCAGAATTACGGGATACATATCGATAACCTGCCGGCAGGTAACTATACCGTCCAGATCCTGGGCTCTGTGCAAAGCGCCGTCAATAACCAAGTAACGACACCGGTATACCATGTAGATTTTGGTTCTGAGGCAGATCAACCGCAGAATACCATGAATAACCAGGACAATACGGGCTTCCCTGTTAATACGACACACGTCCTTTCCTTTACCGGTAATATTGGCACAGGGGAAATTCTCCGGATCGGCGTCTTTGCTGGATCGGGATTTGTCCCCGGTGGTGGTGCCATCAATGCGATCATTATCACGAAGAACTAGTCCATCATGAAGTTGAAGCTGCTATTTCTCCTCTTACTCTTCTCGCAGATCATCTATGCCCAAAATACCAGCTCTGGTTATACCCAACCTGTAGGAACTGTACTGGGAAGGCAGACGGTGATCAATATGGCTTACAATGCCCCGGGATTTGCCTTGGGTTATGCGTTGGTCTATTATCCGGATGACTATTTCCTGCCCCAGAATGCCAGCAAGCGATATCCCCTCTATTTCTTCAGTCCCGGTAATGGAGAGAATGCGCAGACCAATATTATTGAGGTATTACGCACCTCTTTACCCGAATTGATCTCACAAGGATTAAACCCCTACGGCATCGATCCGGTTACGCACGATACGGTTAAATGGATCGTGGTAAGCCAGCACTGTCCCGGTTGTGGGGGATCCTATGCTTATCCTCAGTTGCAATATACAATTCCTTATATCCTGAGTGGCCAGGCAGGTCTCCGGGTGGATACGAGTTGTGTCTGGGCAGGCGGGTTGAGTGGTGGGGGCAGGGCTACCTGGTCCATCCCAATGGGAACCACCCCACATACCGATACGTTGATCGGCAAGCGGATCACAGGTATCATGCCTATGGCCAATGGAGGATTTGATAACTTCATGAGTACCACGAATATGAACCTGGATACGGTAGCCAAAAGAGGACTCGGCTGTCTGTATATTATCGGCGATCAGGATCCAGGTTGGAACACGATCGGCGGTATGGCCTATAATGATACCATGACCCGATATTCACAGCCCGGAAAATATCACTTTAGGTTGGTATTGGGGGGTACGCACAGTGAAAACGTCTGGAATATACCCTTCCCGCTCAATGCGGATGTATGGAATACCGGGATGAACTGCTGGACCCTCATGTGGACCCTTCGTAAGAATGCGGCCATTACTACGCTTACCGCCGATGCCGGGGTAAACCAAAACGTTACCCTTCCGACTAGTTCCATAACCCTATCTGGTAGCGGTTCGACGCCTACCGGGACGACCGTTACGAGCTATAACTGGACCCGGGTATCCGGACCTAATACTCCCACAATCGTCTCGCCGACATCCGCTACCACCTCGGTCACCGGATTGGTACAGGGAACCTATGTGTTCCAATTACAGGTAACCAATAGTGCGAGCAATACGGCCACCGATCAGGTGAGTATCATTGTAAGCCCCGCTCCGGCCAATCCACCGATTGTGAGTGCGAGTGGTCCGGGTACGATCACTTTGCCGACAACTTTTGCCAGCCTGACCGGTTCGGCCATCCCGCAAGGGACCAACACGATCAGCTCTTACGCCTGGACACAAATAGCAGGACCGACGACGGCTACTATCATCTCGCCGACGGCTGTAAATACCCAGGTAACAGCTTTAACCACGGTGGGGACATATTCCTTCAAATTAACCGCTACCGATAATCTTGGTCAGAGTAACTCTGCGTCCGTTGCAGTAAATGTCGTCGCGGCTTCCTCCAGTAATAATGTATTGGAAGTAGCTTGTAGTGAATATGCTGTAGCTTATCGGTACAAGGATTCGACGGTCCATAAATTTACCTTTAATAACAGTACCGGACATGTACAGTTCGATCCTTATATCATTGGTGGAAGGAAAGCACAAAAGGTAGCTCCGCTCTTTAACACTTTCATCATCATGGACGACCAGAACTATATCTGGCGTACATTAGCCGGAAATAGCAATACCGCTCAAGGTAATGATAACACATTCCGGATGGACGTGGATACCCTGGGTAATCCTATGAATGATGTAGTGTCTATCTACGGTTATTTCTTCACCGGGATGTGTATCCGGTCAGATGGAACGATCTGGCAATTTGCCGGAGATGATTATAAGTTCATCTTTGGTTCCAATCCGCCTTACGATCTCAAAAAACCCGTCAAGATTCCGCAACCGGCCGGGGTACGTTTTGTCAAGCTGGCCATGGGGAAGTATCTTATGGGATTAACAGACAATGGGTTGGTATATGAATGGTTGACAGGTTCCTCTTCGTATTCTCTGGTACCCTTACCTGGTCCTGCCGTGGATATCGGTGCCTCTCATCTTGATTTCAACATCATCGTGGTACAAATGGGGAGTGCTCCTGGGACTGGTTATCCGTATTGGTTCGGGGCACAGTTCGGGATGGTAGGAGCGACGGCAGGTATAGCTCCCTCCAGTCCGCAATCACTCAAAACCCTCTGGCAGATGACAGCCCCTATTAAGAGTTTGGCGGTGACCAATAATACGATCCACTACGTTGATTCACTTGGCCGGATGTATGGTATCGGCGATAATCCGAATGGTGAGATCGGTAATGGCGTGGAACTGGTCAATCACTCAGAACGTTATGCTACGCCTTATGCATGGTCCTGGGGTACGGGAGAAGCCTTTACGGGTGCCCCGCCCATCCAGATCGGTATCGGCAAGACCTGGAAATCTGTTGTCGGCGGACCTGCCTTCTCGTACTTCAACTACGCATTCGATAGCAATGATTCCCTATACTTCTGGGGAAGGAATAAGTCTTTCTGTGGAGGAGATGGGGCCAACCAAGACGATGAATCGATCCATCCGAATATCATGGATATCCTGACACCTTCGATGCGGACCCCTATCGCTATCACTAATACTCAAACGGTTGTTTATCACTCGGTGCTCCCTACCCTCAGTGTGGGTGCCGACCAGAATATCAATGCTACCTCCACTACCTTGAGTGGGACAGGAACACCGCTGACCATTTCCTTTACCGGCCGACCCAATTATGGATATGGCGTCGCTGGCTATCAATGGACTAAATTGAGCGGACCTCCTTGTACGATTACCTCGCCGACATCCGCTACCACTACCGTAACAGGGATGAGTTCAGGAACCTATAGTTTCCAACTGATGCAAACGGACTCTAATACGGGAACGATTGCCGATACGGTTAACGTGGTTGTCAATACCTCCTTGCCGATCGTAAATGCTGGTTCCAACCAAACGATCAATCTCCCGAGTCCTTTAACACTGAGTGGATCTGCTTCCGGACAAGGGGGACATACGATCTCCTCTCATAACTGGTCACAGGTCAGCGGTCCGAACACAGCTACTATTACTACACCCTCCAGTTATACGGCAACGGTGACCAATTTGGTCGTAGGTACCTATGTGTTCCGATTGACGGCAACCGATGATAGTAATAATATTGGGATCGGCGATGTGCAGATCGTTGTCACCTCCACCAGTAGTCCTGCCGGTTATATCCTAACTCAGTTACCTGCCGCTACTAAGAACATTCCTTAGAAACCAACCATTAATATATATGAAAAAGTTACTATTCCTTCTTTTTATCCTCCTGGTCTCCTTAAAGGTCTTCTGTCAGACATCTCCCAAGAGCACCACCTTTCCACCGGATAGCACCAAGCGGGATACTGTCTATATGATCGTGCTCACCCGGGAGGAACTCACCCAATTATTCTCTCTGCTACGTACCAGCGGTCGCTACTCCTCTCTGGAGATAGAGACCCTGATCGAAGGACTCCGGCAAAGAACACAGGAAGTCAGTACCAAGGCACGGACGACAAAGTAATTTTGGAATTGTCCAGATAAAACCTTATATTATTTTATCCCCCTCCATACCCTTTCCCATGAAACTCTCTGATTTCCTCATTGATTTTATCAAGCGACTGTTTGCCAAGACACCTAAATTCTTCGTGTATCTACGGGCTATTGGGGTCATCCTGGCAGCCGCCGTCAAACTTCCGGACTGGCTAGGTCAGATCGGCATCCACGTTCCGGTGACGGAAGATCCTTATAAGACGATCGTCGCCATCTCCGGTATCGCGCTTGCCTTCGTTTCTCAGCTCACAGTAGCGGATGACAGCCGGATCAAACCGACGCTGAATATCAAGCAATAATGCGACTTCCTTCCAATATCGAAAAGATCGAATTACTCCATCCTGCTATTCGGCAGGAAGTATGGGACGCTATCGAATATCTGGAAAGGTCCATCATCCCCGAGGAAGTAGCCTTTCACGTAGATTCCACCCTCCGTACTTTCATTGAGCAGGACGCGCTCTACGCCAAAGGGCGCACTATTATCAATCCTGATGGAGCTTCACCGGTAAAGCCGATGGGTAATATTGTTACCCGGGCAAAAGGCGGAGAATCCTTTCATAATTATGGACTAGCGCTCGATTTTAATTGGTACTGGAAGAAGAACGGTGTCTATATATATGATGAAAATCGTAGCTGGTCCATTGGCCCCGTTCATCGCAAAGTCGTGACCTACTTCAAATCTCTTTCGTATATCTGGGGTGGTGACTGGGAGTCAATCAAGGACTTCCCTCATTTGGAGAAGACGTTTCAGTATACACTTTCCCAGCTGCAACAGAAATACCATGCTGGTGACTTTATTACTGGTACCCAGTATATCAATCTTAACCTATAACCTATTGAAAATGAAAGCGCAACAAGCAAAGATCATCCCTATGACGGGTTCTCCTGCTATCAAGGGTAGCTGCGGCAGCGGTGGTTGTTCTATCCAGCCGTATATCCTTCCCTTTATTGAACTCCGTCCCTGGGATGGTAATCGGAGGGAAACTGTCCGGAAAGCAGCCTAATTGGCCATAAAGGACCGATTCCGGCCAATTGCGACATTTCCGGCCAATAAACGACAATTTTCCGTTTTACCCGACAATATTTGACAATTTTATTTCAATCTGTGTCCGTGCCAGAATAAGCCGGCAACCCCTATCATGGCAACTAAATATTACATCCGAGCTGGTTTTGTGGAGACCACCAGCACTACGAAGGGTCCCAACGCACCGCTCACCCAGCAGAACGGTAAATTCGACTTGCATCTCTGGCTCAAACGCGAGCTGGCATCCCTGCATGTCGCTAATACCGATGATTGCTGCCCTCAGGACGACACGATCCTGCCCGTCCGTTTGAATAAGACGGCCGGCAAGCTCCAATATCTCGACGGCGGGGTATGGACCAATGTTGTCGCCTCGCAGATCTCTTAGTCTTTCCTCCTTCCTGTCCTATGAGAAAATGGCCCTCCTTCCCCGGAGGGCCTTTTCTTTTTTAATTATCCTGTACATCCGGTTCCCTTTTCTGGTTGAGAAACTCTTCGAATTCCTGAGAGGTATTAAAGGTATGGAAGTCCATACGTGGTTCAGGTACTCTATCGACCCCTACAAAGGTCACCATGGCCTTTACCTGCTCCACAGATAGCTTGGTATCACAATTATCTCCGTCAAAGGTTAGGCCCAGGATCAACCCATGGCCCGACATTACCTGTGGATGGATCGTAATCTTAAAGGCCCCGATCGGCGCATCTTTCAGCAAACCCTCTTCATCGATCCAAAGTGCCTCATTGTGGTCCACACGGACCATTTCGACATACTCGCAATCAAGTTGTGCATGCATTCCCTGGAGTCCTTGCTCTACCTCCACCAGGTAGATTTCCTTTTTTACTACATCAATTTTGATCCCTTTTATCTTACTCATTTCCTTTTGGTTTTTTGTCCCGCCTGATGCGTGACGAGGTTAAAAAAAATAGGGGCAAGTTCCCTTACCCCTTTACTCTGGTATTTCAATCAACTATTCCGCTAATTGGATGTTCGGGAGCTCTTTCCCGGGTATCATTGATAAAGCCTCCCCGGTCCGGGGTTCGCTGTAAAACAAATACGAGATCGGCGAGATCCACATAGATACCGCTGTCCAGTTTTACTCCGATCCCGGAAGGAAAAGAAGTGATATACTCTCCATCAATGCCTTGGATCTTCCAGCCGTCGAGGTAGAACCGCTCCAGCCGAAAGAACTCCATCACACCTTTTTTCTGTACCAGGTTACCGATACTGAATCGCTGATTATCGGCGAGTCGTGTCAAGGTATGTACCCAGTAGATAGGGTTCCAATTCCTATCAACGTTTCCCAGATCGAATCGTTCCTGAGAGCGAATATAGTAGGTATCCCGACAGCCGCTATCGCGAGATTTTTCTGCTAGTTCCCGGAAGAACCGAGCAGATCTCCCCGTTCCCGATCGGTGTAACTTGCTCCCATATCGGTCGTCATATTTTGAGGAGATAACATCGATGATCCAACCGGGTCGCATGGAGGTAGGTTCCCAGTCAGCACTCCCCTCCACCAGATCTGCCGGAAGATGAAAGTTGAGAAATCCTTGTTTAGGAGGGGTTACCGAGTAGCCTAACTCATCATCGCCGATGGCGATATACCCCTTTTTGTGAATAAATGCATTACTGCCCATAGATAGTATTTGATTTTCAAGATCTACAATAAAGGATTTGGCTGGTGCGATTTGTCGTTACGCATCTCCTACTATTAAGGCTAGGGTTCTGTCAATCTCTTAGCGACCTGCAAGGCCGGACGTTTGAACTAACCAGTAGTTCCAAATCCTATCCCTTGTAACTACGGTTGCTCTGCTTTGTATACAAGCATCCGTAGCTCGGTCGTAAGTTTCTGTCGCTCTTTGTCGATCTGGGCAAGCTTCGTCATGATCTCTTTGATCTTCTTATCATCTTCAGGGTACGGGTAGGCGTTTTTTACCATGGTGGGAGGGGGTTTGTACCTCCTTTATGACTGGAGGGATACTAATATACATCATCATCAGATCGATTCCAAATTAATCTCCTCGGTGAAAACAATAAAAAACCCGTGTAGTGTATACACGGGGTTGGTTTTCATCTTGTTGGTTTATGCAATATTTTTTACCTCTCCCCAGATAAATCTTTACCCAGGTACCCCGGGTAATGAGTGCCTCCCTGGAGAGTAGGGGATTGTTTAAGTGGCTTCCCCGTAATGTTGGAATGGGTGGCCTGCGTATCCACCGAAGGACATCGCTTCTCCAGCTGATTAACCCAATGCTGAAGCTCGGCCTTCAGTTTCGCCGCTTCCGTATATTCCTCTTTCTTTACCTTTTCCTGTAGCTCGCCCTTCAGGTTTTCAATATATTCCCGCGTCTCTTTCTCCCATTGTTGCTGGACCTGATCGACAACACGGGAAGTCTTCCTGTCCTCGGTTTTGATGGTCTTGTCGGAATCGATATCCAGGCTAACCAATTGACCGCTCTTACTAAAGGTCAGTTCCAGGATATGAGTGTATTCCCCTCTAGTAAATTTAATGACTTCCTTATTGTTAGGTTTCTGTTCCTGGATATCTTCCGCTTTTCCAAAGACAAGATCGAGGAATTCTTCGATCGAGTGTACGGTACTAGTAATAATCTTTCTTTTCATATTGTTGATTTTGATTGTCTTATACTTAATAAAGTCCCAATATCATGCCGATCTCTATCCTTCTGCCCATTTGTCAGGGAAGGATCTTAAGATCTGCCAAAACGGCTATAACCTTATAAAGTAACTGCTGTAAGGTGCCATTATTGACAATTGTGTAATCGAAGGTTGCTCCATCCAATGCCGTTTCCGAGGAATGAGGTATTGCCCCATCCTCCTGTGCTCGTTCCGAAGGACGTACTACCAAGATCGTCGCTCCGCCCCGGACCTTGATAGCATCCATTTCGTTGGGAAAGCGCATATCTGTAATGATCCAATTGGAGGAAGGTTCATAGTCGACGAACGTGGCGTTGAGCCAGGCATTATCGTGTATGCCTCCCCGTATAGCTTCCGTACCCAATAATTGTAGAAAGGATCGAACGGTCATGCCTCCCCATTCCGGTCCCAGACTACTCATCTTGAACTCCTGGTCTTCAAACCGCGCAACTGGTATACCTGTGAGGATAGACGCAATTTGCTTGAGCGGACCGGCGAATTTCTTTATCCGGTACCCTCCTTTTAAGTTAGGTCTTCCCGCGTATGCCTTCGCATAGCCGATAGGATCCGATGCCCAGCGACCCTCCCCAGTGAGGGCCTGGATCATCATTCCGACAGTATCTTTCCCTGCCCCGATTTTTCCGTTAATGCCGATAAGTGCCATTATTTGATTGATTTTTGATGTTTATGTTTTCTGCTAATATACTCATTTGCAGAAGCAGGCCAGTAAAATGAGGTATCTGTGCTTATAGAAAGAGTACTATCTATTATACCTGAGTTATTCCTATAACCGGATAGTTTGCGGCGATACTCAAGTACCTTATTCTTCTCGCTGATTAGCGAGTCTACTATTCTATCATACTCAGGTACAGGAGGTGGGACATAGTTGAACGAGATAGAGGATGTACGTCTCTGTCGTATACCGGTATATCTGCAAATACGCCATTGTTCCCTTACGATGGCCGAGCGCTCACCACATGGAAAACGAGTATCATTTGTAAGCGTCATCCATCCCGAATTAATTTCTACCCAGTCACTAAATACCCAATCACAAGTAATTTTGGTATTGAGCCTAATAAGACCTCCGATAGTATCCACCGTTTCCCAATCACTAGTAACTTCCGGTTGTGATACCCATGTACCACACTTGGTCCATATAGTGTTATTCCCTGTAGGAAGACCTACCCAATCATCATTCATGGAAGGTGATGTTCTGATGACCTGAGCTTGTGTAATAGATACAAGTAATATCAGCGTGAGAATCGTTCGTATAATCATATAACTGATTTTTTGTGTCCGTAATGATAACATTGTTGTAGGTAAAGATTAACACTTTCCCAGTCCTCAAAAGGTGCCTGACCGAAATGAATATGTCTACCGCCGAATTTATCTACGCCGTGGCGGATCCGGTCATCGACGAGATAGTCGCCGGTATTCAAGTCCTTGCGGTGGGTGAGGATCAAGCGTTTCTCCGCCCATCCTCCGAAATGTTCTTCTATCCAGAGCCGCTTGTCCGTAAAGCTCTCCGGCACGTGCCACATGGGCACACTAAGAAAATAAATCTCGTACAGCTCTCTCAGTACGTTAATTGCATTCTTCGCTCCGCTGATGGGCTCTAAGGTACGAAAGATATTGGGATTGGCGGTACAGAGAGTATCTACTCGTCTTGCCCGAGCCTCGTAGTCATCCCCATCAGCCGTCTCCAGGTCGGGACATAATTGTTTGATAGCTTTGTCAAAGTCCGCCACGACGCCATCCATGTCGATATATAGTATCATATAGTTCAAATTTCGCTTGCGATTAGTTCTCTCACTCTTTGAACAGCCATAGTAGAGCCCGTGGATATTTCTATCATCTTCCGTAGGAGGAAGGGAATGAACGGTTCGTATTCATTTTTTTCTTCGGAAAATTCTCTGTCCTCATCATTGGAGCTGTATAACTGAAAGTCCATCCAGCGGATACCGAAATTGTACCCATCTGTCTCCAGCTGAAGGCGGAATAAGTTAGCCTCCTCAACATTCTCCGCTACATCAGATATTCGTTCATTGATTTCTGACACATCAGATATAGCATTCTCAAGTTCCGTCAGGAATGTGTTCATGGTGTTAGTTTTTATAGGGAGCCGGCCTTCACCAGCTCCCGTTATTATAATAATGTGAAAATTATATGATTAAGTAGGTTTTACCGGTATTATTATATTGTATGGGTGTCTCTACAAGGAGAGAAGAGATCGACGCTGAAAGTTTCCTTATCCAGGTCGTAAAGAGGGGCTAGTTCGACGGGCATTTCTTTTAAGGGAACACCCAGCTCCTTCGCCGCTAGTTTTCTGTACAGATCGGGAAAAAGTATCGCATGTATCCGTCGGCCGGATCGTACTTCGATATCTTTGATATTGTCATCGAAGTGACGTAGTACCAAAGCTTTAGCACTCTCCGAGAATTGGGAATACGCTCCTTGGAGAAACATGTCCACATCCTTGGAGAATTTTCCCAGGGTAAATACATAGACGCTGCCATTGGGGATACGGTAACAGGCTCTTAGATAAGGATGAGGGGATATAGACATTCTCTCGAAATTCCGGAACAGCAGACTTTCCGGGTCATGCTCGTAACATACACTAAGTTCATAACTAGTGATATGATGTTCCTGGAATACCAGGTAGGTGCCTTTCGGCCTGAATGTTTCCACCATCTTAAATCCTAGCAAAGGGTAAAGAAATGCCTTACTCTTGCTATAGTAATGTGTCATTAGATACTCATCGTGAGATGTTTTTTCCATGCTTCCTCCGTTAAACGTTTTACAATCGGGGTGAGATCTATATTGACGTGGGCCAATTCGTGAATGTCGGGGTCTAATAGAATGACATTCCACTCTTCATATTTGTACTCGGGATAAATGCTCTTCCAAAGCAAGTGATGGAACATAAATTTACTGGGTTTGTTGCCCAGTTGTTTTCCTGTCTCCGTGCAGCGCCGTGGCCTGGTTCTCCATAATCCCATGAAGAATTCCCACATCGGATCTACTGCATGAACCGGTCCCATAGCTGCTTGCGTTGCAGGTACCGCCTTTTTTGCTCCTCTTCGGATAGGTGGTCGGGGTTTGTGCCGGAAACAGTACTCTCCGAGCGAGCTTTTTCCGCAGATCTTACAGTGCGCCATTTTTCTTTTAAATATACGGTAGTGACAGTTTTCCAATCAGCGATGGAAAGATATAAATCCCATTGGTGGTCATAGGGTATGCGGACCAGGATAGATTGTATCTTACCGGTTTTCTCCTCCGCCCGGACCTGTTTGAGGTTTCTTTCTGTGATCCGAAGAACTTCCGGCAGATCATCCCATTGGAGATGTTGTAACCGCTCGTCCTTTCGCTCCTTGGCATGCTGACTATAATACAGCTTTAGTTCTTGTGCCCAGGGGATACCATCTATGCGCAGAAAGTCCTCCAGTTTGTAGTACTTCTTCAGTTTCTCTGTCCCCGGTCTCATGACATATCTATCTCGAAATAATAAGGATCCGGACGGATAAGATGGTATCGATTATCCACCACAGATGCGTTTATGTAAGTTGTACCCCATTGAGTTACCGGCTCGATCTGCCGCTTTTCATCAATATGGATATGACCGAAGCAGCCGATCTTAATCTTGTTCACGTAATACCTCCTTTACTTTTTGTTCATAGAGATTTCGTAGCTCAGGGTTATCATTAAGGAATTGCATTACCTTATCCTCTCCTTGTAGTTTTATGATCTCTTCCTGTGTTTCGAGGTTCCTGAGAGTATACCAGCTACCACCCTTCTCGATGAACTTATTTTCAACAGCATACTCCAGAATCTCTCCTGTTCGGTTAATCCCGATGCCCCAATCGACATAAAAGGTGGCATCTCCAAAGGGTGGGGCGCATTTATTCTTGATCAGCTTTACAGTTGTTTTATTTCTCCCATCCTCCTTTTCCACGATCTTCCTAACATCCATTCGCATAGATGCGTAGAATTTCAAGGCGTTGCCACCTGCCGGTTGTTCGGGATTTCCGTAACCACTAATATTGGATCGCAACTGATTAATAAAGATCAAGACGCAATTGTTATCTGCAATAACTGGAACCAACTTAGGTATCTCCAGGCTCATTAACGCTGCAAGTCTTGACATCCTGCTATGTCCTGTTTCTCCTGCATGTTGTTCCTTCGGAATGGCGGCGGCGACACTGTCCAACACAGCTACCCGATAATCACCGGTTTTAATCAGGTCCTTGAGAACATCGAAACATTCCTCTCCCGTCCCTGGCTGACCTAAAGTGAGTAGCTTTTTCTGCACACCAAGGTTTACAGCATATCGTAGATCAAATGTATGCTCCACATCCTCATACAAGGCTCTTCCACCGTCCTTTTGGGCGTTAGCTATAATATGGGTGGCGATGGTAGATTTTCCGGACGATTCCGGTCCATATATTTCTACCATCCTTTTCAGTGGAACACCTCCGATACCCGTCGCATCATCCAGACCGATACTCCCGGTGGATATTACTTCATACTCTTCGACAGAGGTAGTGTCATCCATTTGGAGCACTACTCCCTTGCCGTACTTTAGCTCCAACTTTTCTATTGGAGTTAACTCTTTTTTCTTTTTATCCTCGCCCTCTTTACTTTCTCCCTCCTTGTTTTCAACTTTTGTTTTTGCCATAAGTACTTGATTAACGTTGTCCTTCGTAAGCTAAGATTGCACGAGTTTCCTCTACGGATAATTCCCTGGAGGAAAGAATGACGGGTAGTTCTATAATAGGAACACCTTTCTCTCTCGCAGCTATCACTTCTTTCCACACTCCGGCGGGTATCCTTCCATTAGTATATCCCCGGAAAGCCAGCGCATCGCAATTGTTTACTACTCCGGCAAAATAGTTCATGATAGCCGCACCTGCATCGCCTATCCCTGCCCGGTGATGCGCATCTTTGATCATTTCGACATCGCGTCTATATTTCTCCATATTGGGATTGATCACCTCAAAACCCAACTCCTGTAATAGCACCACATCCCTTGTTTCCTGAGCGGTATTATAGAGATGCATACTATGTGCATAGTAAACTTTCTTCTTTTCCATATTAATCCAATTTGATTTTAAGTCCTATTTCCTGCATCTTGAGGATAGCCTCGGCGTTTCCAAGGGCGTCATCGAGCGCATTGTGCGAGTGCTTCGTGGTACGCAGGTGTTTCCAGGTAGAGCGCGTATCCATCTTCATTCCGCACCAGAGATCCCCAATCCTTCTCGCTGACCATCCAAAAGGATTTCTTTCCAGGAACCGGTGGAAATAGTAATTGATAAAGGCAAAGTCAAATCCGGGGTTATCGGCGATGAAGATATAGGAAGGCTTCATAGTCTTCAGCCATGCCTCGAACTCAGTCATGACTATTACGGGGTGAGAGAAACGTAGCGTCTGCTCCCGGGTAAAACCGGAGACCTTTAATGCATCCGGCTGCCAATTATCCGAGATCGGGGCCACCTCCCTATAGAAAGTATTGTGCAGACCTGGCTGGATAGCCACCGCTCCGAAACTGACCATGGAGTACAGTCCCGGAACGGGGCCATCTGCTTCGATATCGACTGATATATACATGATTTATACCTTTAACGTACTAAGATTGACCCTACCCTCGTTGAGGAAATTCTCCATAGACATGTCCCAGATGTCCATCGTCTGGTGCCACTTGATCTCGGATACTAGTTGGAATACGCCTTTGTAGGGGTATCCTCTGTGAGTGAACCCTTTGAGTGCGTCCACGATGTCTTGTGCGGATAGCTCATAGATCAGCGGAGCGTAATAATTAGCAGAGTCGGCCACGACGAATTTCATAGGGCGTACTTCGTAATTCGGATAATTGGCATCCCGGAATACTTTGCAACCGATATCATATACTCCCGCCTGGATGTACCCCTTCTTCCCCAGATAGTACTCTTTATAGAAACCCTCCACCGACCAGGTCACCTTTAAGTCCCAGGGTTGGATGTATTCCTCCCGGTGGTTAATTTCGAATTTGTCGAGCAACCCCTTGCATTCCATCTCCAGGATTGTGAAATCGAGGATAGGGTATTGGTAGATCTCTTCGATCGCTTCATCAGTAGGATTGAAAATGGGACCTGTGAAAGGACTCCTGTCCAGCGCCTCCACGATCTTTTCGGCCGTCTCCCGCTCCTTTTGAGATATTACCGTCTTGCCGATACTATGTAGAAGATCCCGATAATATACCTCGGGTTCCTTTCCTACAAAGCTTTTCAATATCTGCTCCAGGCTGATCTTATATTCAGCTCTTTCCCTGGCTATTGTAGCCAGATCAACAAAAGGTCGGGTGATCTCTCCTTGCTCATCCAGGCATTTTACCGTCTCTTCGAACAAGGTATTAACGAAAACGAGCATCTTCTCTGTGGGTTTACTGGTACAGGCACCCATACAATATCGATTCTCAAAGTCGGCCGGTGTAAATTTCATGCAATCTACCAGATTGCCCATCAACATGGCAGGACTTTCTTCATCCTTCACTTCCTCGCCGAGAATATATTTCTGTTGGAACTTTTTTCTATCCTTCGCAAAATCCTTGATCATACTTTGCGAAAGTGCATCGAGCTTGCGGTACTCGCGCTCGGTCATTTGTGTCCTGGGAACTCCTGCTATCATATAACTGAAATTTAATAATCCGACATCTTCAAGGGACGTTTTCTATCCTTCCCGAAGGGAATACAAGGACGGGAAGGCTCACCGTAATGTCTCAATACGGTACGATCGTATTTCACGGGATAAGTCCATATCCGGTAGTAGTTTTGTGTCATATAGTCCAGGAATTGCTTCTTGGAATCTATTCCTTCTTCTAATATCACAGTTACCACCTTGGGGTGGAAAATGATACTTTGAGGTAACAAGTGTTTCTTTTTGGGAGGAAAATCCAATGTTACCTTCCAACTGCCAGGCGTCCATTTAAGATAGGCTTCATCAGCGATCCGTTTGGAGAAGTTATCTTTCTTGGAGCAAGCGATGAGCACAATATGTAAGTGCTGCATTACCGCCGATACATCATATACCTTGGCATAAGCAGCCAGCCTTCTCCCATCACTAGTATAGAATCGATAGGTTCTCATTTCATCCATAACTTATTGATTTTGTGATTCTTCGTCTTCCACTTCTTCTACAACCTTTAGTGTACCCGGAGGTAGCAATCCTTTGGATCGCTGGTTCTCCAGGTAGCCCTGATATACTTCCTCCCATTCTTTCCACATCATGGTCACCCCAATATGCTCAGGTTTGTAACCATCGATCTCGTGGATCAGAATTTTGTGATACGTATGATGAGGGTCGTGTGGAGGGAAATTCTTTTTCAGGTCCTCTTTCATCTCCGTGAATATCCGATCAAATTTGGGATAGCGGGTCGCGTAACCCTTCTTGATCTGGACCAGGGCGGGAATGTGCGCCAGGTCGATGTTACAGTTATCCAGTAATCTGGAGGCCAACCGGGATGTCCGGCAGTGTTCGAATAAGAAGGATTCTCTCCAACGCTTGGCATAATCTCTTTCCGCGCCGTGTCCTTTATTGCGTGAATAGCTCGTCGAGCGCTTTCTCTTCGGCTTCTCGCCGACGTCCTTTTTGGGCATGTTTGGGGGTTTTCCCAAATATAAGCAAATCAAAGGATAAAAACAAGGCCATCTCGATAAGAAATGACCTTGTTATAGATAGCTAATGAGGTAGATCACCGGGCAAAAGATCACCATCTCCGGGTAATGGTTCGATAGGCTGGGCTACTGGCGTGCCCTCACGAGCGGCTTCGATACCTAACTGGCTCATTGCCATATTATATGACGTTTGTAGGGCGGCTATACCTGTTAATACTGATTGAACAACGTTTGTACTACTCGTTACCGATACTGAATTACCATCAGGTAATACAAATGATGTGGATATAAAATCTCGTAATACATTTGTACTAAAAGAAGGCGATGTATCTGCCGTGGCGACAGATGTTGTCGTGTTAACTGGAATAGGTTCGAAATCGGTTCCAAGGTCGTCAAGGAATGTGTCTACTGATTCCTCATCATCTTCAGTTGTCACTTCTTCTACCTCATCCTCTCCATTATCATAAATGGTGTGATTGTTTCCCGAGATGTAGTTTCGTGCCTTTTCGAATATCTCGTCGATCTGTCGGGCAGCTTCCCGTACATTGGAGGACAATCGCAATGGCTGGACGGTGGTATACCTCCCGATAAAGCCCTGTGGAACTACCCATACATCCGCCCCGCATTCCCGAAGAATGGGGTCTAATCGGTTAACATACAACTTTCGTAACCCATTGAGCGATAATTGAGGATCTTCTAGTGATTCGTCCACCAGGATAATTACCTTATTCATATCAATGGATCCCCTCGCCCACACATGCCATCGCTGATAATAGAAATTCTCGGGTAACACGACCGCTCGGATAAGATATGCATCATTGACGATTAGTGAGTAAGCACCGATACTTCCCTTATAAGTTCTTAAAGCGTACCGACTCATGCCCTCTTGTACGAAACGTTCCTCCATCCGTTGGGTATTGTAATTAATAGGGCAGGAATCGTCTTGTTCTCGATAGACATTCGCGTAGATAATGATAGATTGCACATCAGCTGTTGCACGATTACACCAATCCAAAGATTCTTCTTCCGTAAGGATACTATATTGGGTATGAAACCTTCTAATGAATTCGGCAACCGGACTATGCTCATCGTTTCGAATAATACGTTCTATGCTCACTGTTAGATAGGAGATGGGAATAAATGGCTGGTATGGACATACCGACCGATAGGTAATGCTCTTGTTATTCGATGGTTGCAATTCCGATATCTGCAGTTGGTTCGCCTTCGTGGCTGAGTATTTCTTCCCGTAGGGTGTCTTCTCCTTCTTCATAATATGTGTCGGTTTCTCCTACTTCCTTTACCGTATGGGTGAGTGTAGGCAGGTGCATACGTTGATAGTATGATACCGCCCTGGTACCCATCTTGTGCTTCAAGTTCGTAAGATGATTAGATAATACAGCTGTCATCAGGCTCCCAATACCCATTGCTGAGAAGGTAGATTGCTTGATGTTACAAGCTACCGCACTAGCCTCCTCATCGCTGAATAGATCGTGCTCCCGATAGTAATCGATCTGTTCTGGTACGTGATGGATAGTGAATACTTCATACATTTCCAGGGTAAGTCTCCCGTCGATAAAAAGCATCCGCTTGCGTTCCTCCGGGGATAACGCATTCCCTACCGATACCCATGAATCGAATACCAATCGGCGAGCGGCCATACTATCCAGACCGGTAATTGTGATCGGTAGTGCTACACTTTCGTCACTACCAAAAAAGCTTTCGATAGCATATACATGATTAACAGCACCATAACGTCGGCATGTCTCGGCCACAACGGATGTCTTATAACGACCGATATGTTCCCGGGAGAACATTTGTCCTCCCGTAGCGTTGGTTTCATCCACTGCGTCCCCGTCCATAACAAATAGTTGATGACCGATCCGAGCGAGATTGACGGCCAACCAGCTTCCGATGCCTCCTGCGCCTACGAGTAAGACTTCTTCTAATTGATCTGCCCACTCCGCACCGGAGAATCGGGTCCCTTCCAATCCTTTTAATTCTTGCATAAATATTTGTTTTTCTCAGGTGAAAATTACTTGGCTGAATTGCCATCATAGGAAGCATACGCATCGTTGATGTCAATCTCATCTTCCACATCCTTGAGCATTAGCGCAACCAACGGGCAATAAATGATGGGTTTGAGTACACTTTTTACGGCCTCACAGAATCGTACATAGTCTGATAAGTCGGATACTTCTCCTACCGGGACCAGCTTCTCGTCAAACCAGTATTGCATTTCCTCAGAGAAGTTCTCTAGGAAGGCTTCCATAGCCTCAGCCGGCCGCTTATGCTTTCCCAGTTCGTGTGATTCGCGCGTGAGTAGCTTGGTGGGATCACTAAAGTCTATAGGAGAATTGATAGTACTGCCATCACTCATATAATAATTCAGGAAGGCCCTTGCATGCCGTTCTTCGATCACCAGGGCATTTTGTTGTTCGTGCCGGTTCCACTCTCCTTCGGTCATTTCCCAGATGCTTTTTTGTCTGCTCGGAGAAGGACTGGGACCACCAATATGATTTCCGGGTGCTTTGAAGGTATCAAAGCCGCTGAAATTGCTTCCCTTCCAACGGGAAGAGCTACTGGTTGCCTGACGTACTTTATTAATACGTTCAATAAAAGGATCCACCGCGACAGGTGTTACGGTAGGGATAACTACCTCACAATCCATCACGAATAGATAAGTATGTTCTTCAAAGCCGACGGTAGTCAAATGGGAATATCCATCCATATTATTGGATAATCGGACAATGCTTTGCTTTTCTGCTTCCCGGGTACCTTTGAAGGCCACCTTAGCTACCCATTCTCCAGATACGTTTACGATTAGCATAAGGGCATAATTAGAATTCTCGGCCCTGTTCTCCAGGTTCTTCCAATCCTCTCCGGAGAAGAATGCCTGCATGGTATGATGTGTGTGGATATGTTGCCGTTTGTGAGTACCCTCCTCCAGTCCAGGGAAGAGTTCGAATAATTCGATAATATCCGGCCCAGCGAATGCATCCTTTCCGACCTCATATTCGGTATATGTTGCATCGCCGATGTCTACTAAATAGAGATCTTCGGCATAGATGGTCCACTTGTCCAGATCGGTAATACAACCCTCTTCCCGGGTAATGAGCTCCCCGGACCATTCCGTTCCATTAATGTGATTATGTAAAATGGCAATCTTTTTGACCAGTTCTTCAGAAATAACTAACTTGGGCCGGTTGGAGAATAGGAATCGATCCAAGGCGGGTTTTGTAGATTGATTGATTGGTGTCATGAGTGAGTTGTGCATTAAATGATTGTAAAATATCGGTTATTCTAGTACGCGCATGTTCGATAATAGCGAGGGGCATACGTTCATGGCGAGGTGCAGTAGAGGGAATAAATATCTTTGGCTGTACCGGTTTCCCTCTAAATGCAAAAGAGCAATAATCTTCTTCGTACCGTAGCTGTCTATCGCCTGCCTGCTGTTGTACACTACTGACCGATTGATAGTATTTGTCACATAGCGCAATAAAACCAGGATGCTGATGATTCAACTGGATAGTTCCTTCATGAAAGAAAAGGTAGTCCGTGGACAGGTGATGGCAAACCTTGTTAACAATATCTGCAGACATCGCCTCGGAACTATTCTCATGGCTCCGTATATTTCCTATCTTCATATAAGGTCCTCCGTCAAGAGACTCCCAGGAAAGATAGGAAGGTAGGGAATAGAGATAAAGATACCAATTGTCAATTGTGGAAGTGGCGTATTCCCTGACTAGTTGCGTGACGTCAAAGAAGCGCCCCGTACCAATACAAAATTCGCTAAATTCCCCCAGATGCGAATCACTATCCAGATGAGAATGAGAATATTGTGTATCAAATTCCTCTATGGTGAGCGTACTGCGCGTTCCTTCGATATAGACCATCCTTCGATTATCTTCGTTCTGAATGGTTAACTTCATATAGAGATCACGGATAATATGCGTGTATTTGTATTTGTTAGTAATCTCGATCTCAGGAAAATGAATAATGATATTATCCGCGCCTGATTGGTAGCTTACCCGCTGCTCCCCAAAGATCTCTTCTGCCAAAGCAGCGATGGAGGCTATCGGGACCGCCATTGATATAGAACACGCACAAATGTCCTCCCGCGCTTTGGTGAGGCGGCATCTCAGTTCGGAAGTCCTATCCGATAACGATATTTCGTCCATGGTGAAATCCTTTTGGTAATAAAACAAAAAGGTAGGGGAGTTATCTCCCCTACTTTGTGATCAGGTGTCTCTACCTGCTATTCTTGATAGCCTGCAGTTCGTTCAGCAATTCTTCTTCGTTTTCGTCTTCATCTTCTTCGTCATAAGTCCTATCTGTTTCCTCTTCTTCCTCTTCTTCCTCTTCTTCCTCTTCGGGGAGACCGTAATAGTCCCTCACGGTATTTTTGAGTTCGGTGCCCAATTCTTTCATTTCCTTCTCGCTATGAATAGCGGAGGATTTGACGATGGTGGCGACCAGTTCTTCTCCCAGTTTGGCGGCCTCAGCAGGTGTGATTGCGCCAGAGGTGTTCTTGGTAATAACCAGGTAGACTTTGAAATCCTCCGTGGGTAATTCCGCGTCGTCGCGCTTGAGGGTGTGTTTGCCCGGATTAACGACCGCTTCTACGTCCCCAGAGAACAGCTCGCGGACATCGGGGTGATTTTTCAACTCTGCGAAGGTGGTACCGGTGAAAGCTTTGATGCTTTTTACACCATTTGTTTTGTCGGATACAACGATGACTTTACGTGCTTGCATAAACCTTTGTTTTTATAAGATGAGAACATGAGTCTTCCTTGTGCAATCGACAAGGCATTATTAATAAAAATATGTAATTCTTTCCAGACTAAAAAGGGAGCTCTTCGGCCCACTGGATCTGATAGTTATTATAATCCTTCAGGACTTTATTCACGGCTGTAAACATGCCCTGGCTGTCCCACTCTGTATGCTGGTGAGAGGCAGCAGCTGGGTGAGTAATTTTAAATTGCCACTGAAGGGAATTATAATATCGTTCAAATTTGGCGGCCTTTTCTCCTAAATAGACGATCGGTACACCGGCGAGAGAGAATATTTCCTCGAAGACGTACTTAGTGAAAGGCTCCCAGATCTTCATGTGAGAACCTGCCTTGAGAAGCTCTGTCGTCAGCGAGGCATTGAACATCAACACGCCCTGGTGACAGAGATAACTAAGGTCGGCCCTGCGAAGGATACCATTCTCGCTATGCGGATAGAGCTCTTTTTCCATCCCGTTGTAGAATTGGACAAGTGAGGGCGGCAAATGCTCGATATTCGAGCTACTCATCAAAATGCCATCGGCGACGATCTTGTGATCCTTTAGGGTATGATAGGGAGCCATTCCCATGAGAACGACCTTCATTTCATCCAAGGGGGTTTCCAGGAAGCACCGGAACGTTTGTTCGGGGACGGGAACTACTCGTTTACCCCGACCCGTCTGTGCCCGGATCTCATCCCGCATCGATTGATACACGTCCGATTCGATAAAAGGACGTAGCTTTGGTTCCCAGCTAGGGTGAAATTTGTGAGCTACCTTCTCCCACTTTACCTTCTCTGACTTGTTTATGATATCCATCCTTTCTCTTTAAAGTGTTGAGTAATAACATCTAAGGTCTTGGCACCCCGTGCCCAGTCAGCAAAATCGGTCCAGTTATAAGCGACCCTGTACTGGTCGGGGACATTACAGTGAAAAAACCCTTTTTCCTGAGTCATCCACCAACTGACCTTCTTACCTGCATCATCATTATCAGATACAATAAGTTGTCGTTCGGAATGCTCTCTAACATACTGGATCGTTTCATCGGTGATGGCTGCAGGACTCTCACCCTCGAAGACCCCAAAATCGATCCCGGTAGCCTTCATTACTACTCGCCGATCCTTTCGAGACTTGATCAGACCCGCCACTTTGGCTGCCGGGAAATCCAGGAAGCTGCAATGGGTGAAAGGTATATTGGAATCCCACTTCCATTTATACACCGGCGTATCTTTCATCCGCTTATGTTGTAGAGGACGATAGATCTTCCAGTAATCATGTCCCAGTTCCGGATAATGATAACAGATCACCAGGTCATTCTTAGCAAGTGCCAGCTTTTGATAATTCCGGTAGATCGTTCGGGGAAAGTAGATATTGTCCGCCTTCAGATCGGCGATATCGATGTGGAATTCGTTAAACCAGCGTAGTTCTTCGGCCGTAGGTCTTCGTGTAATGACACTAAGGCGAGGGGGTTTATGTAGTTCGGTCTTGGGTCTCTCCCAGGTAACTACGGGTGATTTTGTCCCTCTTGCCCAGTAGGCCCCCCCGAATACACCAAGGGCCATATCCTTATCGATCTGCCGCAAGGCCGTAGCCATATCACAACAGAACTTCTGTTGCACTAAATGGAAGCAGGTGCCCCGGTACCGATCATCGGCAAAATCCTGGTGGTAGAGTTCTATTGCTCCCTCGCGGATAACCATCGAAGGATGAATATCCTTGCGGAAGGGATTGCAGAACGACTCGCCGATGGTAAAGTCTCCTATATAGAACCGATAGATGTCATAATCGGAGACCCTATTGAGGATCTCGCGGATGGGATCCAGTCTTCTTTCTCCTCTGATCATAGAAAATGGGGGTTGGATAAAAAGGGGGACCTTCCCCTAAGAAGATCCCCTATTGTGAAGTACTGCCGTAGCCTAATAAGAATCACTATCGGCTTCGATCTCACTTGCTTGTGCCCGAATGGCTTCGGCCGGATCAAAGTCGGTAGCGGGAGCCAGCGAGAAGGAGTCCTTGCATCCGTGCTCCGGATCAATCATCTCCAGGATCAGCTTCTCGTAATTCTTCAGCCAATCCTTGTTCTCGGTCTTCTCCTTGTTCTTGATCTTTTCGCTCAACAAATTATTCTTCGCGATGATCTTATCCAGTTCGGCACTATCATTATAGTTCGTCAGAGTGAAGAACTTATAACAATACTCCGGCAGGACACTCTTGTATACACCCTGGTAGAATTGCACCCCCTGGTCGCCATCCACCATTCGAACCGTATAGACGCCCATAATGGCTCCATCCAGGTCGCTACCGATAAGTCCCTGCAGCTCTTTGTAGTTTCCTTTGAAGAAGGCATCCACGTTAATACTGAGATCGTAGCTTTTGCGCTTGTCGATGACCAGCCACTGGTCCAGGAAAGCTACCAGGTCGGCTTCCCCGCTATAAGCAGCACGGTATGGGATATCCCCTACCACGTTTCCTTCCTTATCGAGATAATGCACGAACTTTTTCGGTAGATTTTTCGGATCATCCACCCAGGCTGTCTTCCCTTGCGAATTGATATACTGTTGTTTATCAAGTGTTTTCTTGACAAAGGGAATGTCCCGGACAAAGAAACTGAGCTTCGTAACGATCTCCGTTTTGTTATCCCGCAGATAAACATCGATCCGTACGGTTCGGACGGTCTTGGTTACCTTCACCACCGTTCCATCCTCTCCAAGGTGATCCGGCACATCGGTATCCTTCTCCGTAATATAGGCCGGTTCATCACCTACCTCATCCTGGCCATACAATTTGGCAATCTCTTCGGCGGTAGGATTGATCGCTACCACCGACGCGGCGAACACGCCCACTTTGTTTCCCCTGAACTCTCTTCTTTCTCCACTTGGCATAATAATATATTTATAAGTGATTCAATACTAGTTGTTAAGGCTAATGCCCAGTGACAGGAAATAAATTCCTTGACGATGCGTCACATCCCAGCCCCAGCCTGCGAGGATCAAGTTGTTAAAAAAGCCTACGCTGGGTCCGAAGGCGAAGGCTGGGATCTGCGGACCAGGAGAGACGCTACCTGCTGCCCAACCGAGTAAGGAGAGGCTATACTCCGCTTCCCATTTGGCAGTGGTATAATTCCACTTGAGGTGCTGGTAACCCAATCCGGCTCCGGTCATGAGCTGGTTGCCGGGTTCACTAAAGGCGGCGACACCCACTACCGGTCGAAATGCATTGATCGTGGAATCCGGTAAGGTGGCACCCGGAAAAGCACGGGGATGGAAGGCCACTTTCGGTACTGGCTTGAAAATACTCTGTCCGTAGGTACTGCCTACGGTTAGCAACAAGGCTACAAAAATACGACACTTTTTCATCATAACTGTATGGGTATTAAACTCTTAGGAGAAATCAATCTCCGGATAAACGTGGTTCCAGTAAGTCACAGGCCGGCTTCCTTTTAGTATTTCCTCATGGGGTAAGATATCGGCGATCTTGATGACTTGGTTGCTCAGGTGTTTCGGTCGGCTCCCCATATCCGTCTCGTCCTTCTTGGTAAAGTCGAGAAAACAACCCTGTTGTCGGGGATCCTTATTACTACTATCCCGATAGAAGGTACATACGGCATTGGCAAAAGCGGTAAAGGTGACAGCCATGATACCATCCAGTGCAATGTCTACACCTGCGATATCGTCATCATCCTTCTTCATGATCTTCTTTCTGGGAGCAACGTGGCCGTGGTATTGAATGAAGGGAGCGGCATTGGTTTCAATGAATTGCTTGATCTCGGCAAACTTCCGCCGAATATGTGACACGCCTCCCCATTCATCCACCCGTTTGATACTCTCCCGTCGCTTGGCGTTTGGATTCTCTTTGTAGTACTCATATAAAGCGGCTTCGTTACTCAGATTGACAATAGAGGTAACGGTATCTACCGCGAAGACAGGGAAGGGCATACTATTGATCAATTCGACCAACTGCTTATATAAATCGTTTGCTCGATCCAGATCCCGTTCCGTCTCCATATCATTTTTCAGCTTCCAGTAGACACTCATATTGTTGGCGTGCTTGAGCTCATCAACAATATCGAAGATCGTTTGAGGCAGCCAGCCATATTTGTTGGTTTCCACAAACTTACCAACGACGCTTAGGTCAATAAGATCAGCTACGTTACGCGGCCTGAAATCGGTCGTGCCTTTCTCACTATCGCCGATCAAGATCTTCGGTACATCACACAAAGATAGTGTGGTGCCGCTTTTTGGATACTTCACTACGACGAGCTGGGCCGGGCTTTGCAGTCTTGGTCCCGCAGGAAGTAATTTACCATCGGTGCCTAAGGGTAGTCGTTTGTACCTTACTTCTTGCTTAGGTGTCTCCTCCTTTTTATCCGGTGCTAGACCGGTACGTGGTACCGGACGGGTAATATCCGGACTCTCCTGTTTTTCCTGTTTTCCTACTAAAGGCATGTGTATTATTAATTTAGATTTCCCAAAATGGCAGGATTCACGACTTTCATATTAAAGAAAGGGATCCCGCTGATGACGCCCTTTTCTGTCTCTACCTGGTCTCTCCCATGGAAGGGATTTTTGGTCACTCTTATCGTCTCGATACGACCGAATCTACGCACATTCCCGCAGGCGTCGATCACGGTACAACGTTTGTGCGGATCGGCAGGATTGATACGGATACCTCGTCCTACTTGTTGATAGTATAAAGATAAGGATAAAGTGGGTCTGCCCAAAGTAATTCCATAGAGTCCCGGGAAATCAAAGCCGATGCTAAGTACATCTACATTGAGCAATCGTTTGATCTTCCCTTCCCGGAAGAGCTGGATCTTCCGCTCCCGTCTCGGATCCTTGTCCCACACGAAATCGCTGTCGTAGCCAAATTGATCCAATTTCTCGCCGACAGCAATCGCATGTTTCTTGCTCTTACAGAAGATGAGGTTATTAGGCAAATCCTTATCATATTGGGTGATAGCTGTCACCAGCTTGGTAACGTACGAAGGACTGTTTAGCCAATCTTCCAGGAAGGCATCGTCAAAATCCGAACCATTCCTATTTAAGGGCAGCCGGCTAAAATCCATCAGCGAGGGATATTTGTAATCGATCGGTGCTAAATATCCCTTATCGAACAACGTCTTATTGGTAATCTTAAAGCAGATAGAATCGAAGAAACGACCTTCCAATCGGGTCAGCATTTGGATCATACTGGAATACATCAGATCTCCCTCCTCGTTCTTGTAATAACTATTGACGAGTCTCCAGGGACTGGCCGTTAACCCCAAGACTTTCATATTACTATGGTACTTGAAGAACCGACTGTACATCTTCCCCTCGGGTGATACTGCATGGGCTTCGTCCAATAAGCAATACTTGAATTTATTGAATAAAGAAAAGTCCTTGATACTACCGATCGTGGCATAGGTGTACTTACCAATATCCTTAGTGCCCATAGACGCGCTATAGATCCCGATATCATCGATTCCATATTCCAACAATTTCTGGTAATTCTGCTCCAGGATGATCCCATTGGGTTGCAGGATTAAGGTCCGATCATTGAGTCCGTGACATATCTTGCTGATTATCACCGACTTCCCACTTCCCGTGGGTCCCATGATCAATTCTCGCTTCATCCCTTTCCGAAGAGAGTCCAGTCCTCGCTCTGCTGCTAAATTCTGATACTCTCTTTCCTCGATAGCCATGATGGGAGCAATTTTAAAGGTTATCCGGAATTAATTTGCTAAGAAAATCCCGCTCTTGGGTAAACGTAGGAACTTCTTGCATTACCCATTTACTTCTTTGTGTCGCACCGTGTTCGTACATCTCCTTGATAATGATACGTCCACGTTTGCAGTAGGGAGGGAAGTCGTTCCAGTTAGTCCCCTTTTGAAAGATCAATTCTTGCATCTCGCTGGTGTTTACGCCGTGGAGTTGCTTATGACTATAAAGGCTTTGTGCTACGGAAGAAATACTATTGCGCACAGTGTCCTGTTGTCGCCAGATGAAATAGTTCTCCGCCTCGCTCTTAGTAGGAACCTGGAATACCCGGCTATCGAAATGAGCCAATCGTCGATGCTCCTCCCTACCATGTCGTATATTATTAAACGCGGCAGTTGCAATACTCGCTGATATGCTAACCATCTTCTGGATATTGCCATTGAACCATGCCTCGGTATCCAGGTTTTCGAAGTCCGTAAGCAGCAAGGAAATTTCGTCGCTTTGAACAAAGGCGAACCTGGCACCGGTTACATTTCCACACAATTCTTTTGCCGTTTCATCCATGTCCTCCATGAGACGGTGATCGAAAGGCTTGTCCAATCCCCGGGTGTAGGTATGGAAAGCCTTGCCGTCTATTCGGATAATGGAATAGGCCCTACGCAGCAAATGCTGTTGCGCTCTGGACTCATAGTTATTCTTCATACGATCCCCTAACGAATCTTTCATTTCCATGGATGGTTTTTGATTAAGTGATGATCCTCCTCTGCGAGAACATTCGTGAGCTTGAGTTCCCCCGGATATACTTTGTCAGGAGAGGAGGGCCTGGGTATCATATCATTATCATAGTCGATGATCGTGATCATGACCGGAGTGTCACTATAGATCGCTCCGATATTTCCTCCCCGAATCTCTATAGCTATACGCGGAACTTTTCCCATATATTACTTTTTTGACATGATTTTATGAATGACCTCATCAAAATTGAACATATCCCGACCGGTCACGGGGTCGGTATAGCGGTTGCTCTTGCGGTCGAAGCGCATCTGGATGGATTGCGGAACGCCGACCAGCTTTTGTTTCTTGATCTTCTGCGAGCCGAACTCCACCGTCGGGTCGAGTTTGTCCTTAGCATAGGTAGGTCGCCATACGTAGAGGATATTGTCCACGCCATCGGCCCAGGTTCCGCCACCCTTGATAAAATAAGCAGAGGGCTTGGGATAGTAGCCATTCTCTAACATGCGAGGCGTGAGCTGGTGCATGACCAGGTTAAGCGATAAATTCTCCTTCCGGCAGAAATCCGTACAAAGAGTAGTAATATGCTGTGCATAGATATCATCCCGATCACTTAGATCTTTGGGTCGGGCAAATTTGATCAGCGGGTCGATGATAGCTGCGTTGACTGGGCCAATTTCCTCTTTCATATATCGCTTGAATTCCGCCAATGTCTCTGCTATCGTACTACCCGGTTCCATGTACACGAAGAAGATGTGTTCCTCTAGAATGGCCATAGCGCGTAGATAGAAGTCCTCCGGTACCTGATAAGGACTATCCTTATCTGTACTGGTACCAGCGATCGTGTGGATCATGCTATCGAAGAATTCTGCTGGTGGGAAATCTTCCGGGGCACTGAAAAGGAATTTCCAGCCATCCACAATAGCTTTTATGACTGCTAAGTTTCTCAGTAATTCCGACTTTCCTTCATTCATGTAACCCGTCCATAGGTTGAACTCCTTGTTCCGCCACTTCCAGCACTTGTCGATATCCTCAATATGCGTTGTGGACCCTTTCTCTTTTCCCTCGTGATACTGCCGAAACATCTCATCCCGGCAATCGCTCACACGATACAGGGTAGATTTGCGCCGGATGATTTCCGAACCTGGTTGTACAATAGTCATTAGAACAGCGTTTTAGGATCAACTAACTTAGGTAACACTTGTGCTTCCTCCAGCTCCTGCATGCTCTCCATATCGGTGATGAGCTTGGAGGTACCATCCTTCATGATGTAATACTCGACGAGATATACCCGGTCCCAGCCAGCCTTATGGCTGCGCTCGACATGTCGCAGAAGGGTCGTCTTTACTTTCGTCCAATCCTGTTTGCCATAACGGGCTACCAGGGCTTGGAGCTTTCTTCCCAGATCGATCTGGTTGCAGAGAAACGAGTATTTATTCTGTAATCTTTTTTGTGGCTTGCCGGTTAGTTTCATCAGCAAGGTCTGCAGGGATTCATGAATGTCTTTCACGATCAGCAAGAAGGGTTCAGTGGTGGTTACGGATGAACCGTTTAATCGCTTGAGTAGCTCCATCCCGGTATCGCTCACCGTTCCCTCCTTAATATAGCCTTTGAGCTCCAACATGCCCCGGATACCGGTCACTTCTCCATTCATCGCTGACAAGTCTTGTCCTTTCCCAATGGCCTGAAGGACAAAGAAGCCGGCAATACTTAGCCCGGCCTCATATATCTGTTTGAGTTCTTCTGTAGAAATATCAACTGTCATAATCCAAACTTTTTATCATAATATCCGGTACACCGGACAATTAGGGCATCGGCGGTAGTGAATCCCATCGCCAGCCATTGGGGAAATGCCTGTGCAAAAACCTCCTGGGTTATTTTAGCGCTCTCCGGCTTTCCTGTTAGGTGGAAGTTTTCCAGGTAGTAATTATAGAAGAGATCGAGGCCGTAGCGGTTATCCCGCTTCATCGCCTCATAGGTACCTTTATCCATTACCTTGGGTTTTCTGCTCTATGTCTCCAGACTACTTCCCATTCCCATTGCTTGCGTAGTCGTTCTTCCAATTCATTAACATTGAGATAAATATAATGCTCCTGTCCGCTCTTGGTAATAATCCGGGTACAAGTAAGCGATTCGGCAAAGCTCCTATCTTCCTGATCTTCATCATTAAACGCCGGTTGAAAGCTCTCTATGGTCGTAGGATCAAGAAAAAGCATACATAGGGTAGCATTGCACTGCTCCGGCGGCTTACCGGTAAGATCGGATTCTCCCCGATCATAAAGTTTAATGGGTAATTGGATCAGGCTCATATAGTATGATTTATCTCAGGTTCTGTTATCATGGCTTGTTCCATAGCTACCAGCCGGGAACGCACCTCCTTCCAATGGTCGATAATACCTTGAAGGCAGAGCGCTCCGTTAGGACGATTGATCGTTCGAAATGCATCTCCATGGGAGAACATATAGGCTCCTTGTTCATTGCCCCAGATAGTGGAATGAATTCTTGCCCAATGAGTTATCTGATTGTAACCGTTTGTTCTTTCATTCTCTGTAGGACGGTGAGTAATAGTATGAATAAAACCCAGATCAGCGGCCATGAAGGCCGCTCCATCCCTATAGTCTACCTTTGGTTGTGGAAAGATATATTCCAGGAGGAAATTTCTCTTCCTTAATCCAAGGGTGGCTATGGCGTACCAGCCCCCGTGGCAGTGGATACTGCCGCATGAATAGCCATGCCTATTAACCACTCCTTGACTCATATCAAGATGAAGGGGATGGCGAGCCAATGGTAATACGGATTCAAGCTTACTGATGACTTTCTGTACCTGATCACTGGAAGGATGTTGCATATATTAACGATTTAGTGTTTTAACCGAATAAGTTTAATTGATTAGGATCCGGTGGTTCCTGTTTTTTGATCTTCTTACCCGGAACGAGCGTCGCTGCTTCGATATCGCGGATAATATCCCAGGCACCTTTTTCATAGAATTCATAGTTGATCTTGTACTCCTGTATGGGGGCTTTCCAGGACTCATTGAAGATAGTTACCGGGGTAGACTTCAAGAGATTCATGACTTTGGCTCCCCGCGTCTCCGTATCTTCGTTTTTGACCTTGATGATCCTGACGCCCTCCGTGGAGGCGTATAGGCGTACTAACCGCTTTAACTCAGTAGTCTCTCCCTTGGAATTTTGCGTAACGAAATGATAATTACCGCTCTTGAAACCAAAGACGAATTTGAAGATATCCTGACATTCCCGGATCGTCTGATCAGCAGGCGTACCCTTGGCAAAATACTCCTGAATGGCCTTTCGTTGGATATAAGTGATATCCTTGGTCGGGTTCTTATTCAGCGGGGAGTCATCTGACATACGTCCCTTGTGCTTGAGTTTACCACCCTTCTTGACTGCTATATAGTGATTCACACTCTCTTGTATCAGCGCCTCAAAATCAGTATATTCCAGCTTCCCCATCTGGGTATTACCCACGATAGCTTCCCACTGATGACAGAGTGTGAGGTAACGCTGCTCGAATCCCTCCGGGATGGCGCAGACGATTCCATCGGTGTTGGCCGAAACGCAATGGATACCATTTAGCTCCATACTCTCTATGAGCATCAGCATCTCGAACTGGTTCCCGATCGTACAGCTGAAGGCTACAAAGGGATCGTATTGCCAGCTATCCTCCTGACCCGTCATGCCAAAACCGCCGCCATTTAAACTGAGTTTCAAATTCTTGGCATTGCTGGCATAGCGTAATCGCTGCGCTTCCGGGAGTGACATATCCTCCCCCTTGGCCTTGGATTCCATCCGCCGATCCCGGGTATGACCATAGCCCGTGAGCCAGGCCGGTCCCAAATGAGAAGGATAGAGTCCACGCTTTAGGATCGCATTGGGATATTGCGAACCTACATCGGCGTCCTTGTACAGGATCAGTTTACTGGAGCGCAGGATACGTTTCGGATCTTCACTATGGATGCCCCCTTTTGCGATCATATAGGTCGTCCCCTTGAACCGGAAAGGAAATTCCTCCTTCTGCCGTAGATTTACCCGTACCCGTCGCATTTTCTCATAAAATGCCTGCATCTCCGGTGTTTGGAACTTCACATACGCTGGGATACAATGCCCAAAGGTGAATGATCGGGTCGGCTTACGGTGCTTCTTGAGCTCATATACTTGCTCGGGCGTCTTACCCGTCAGCGAGCAATACGTCTTGAGGTTGATCTGATCGCCGATCTTCACATCGGACCATTGAATGGCTTCTGGTGGGAATTTGTATTCCTCGATCGCATCCAATCTGTCCTGGATCTTATTATCTCCTTTGAATAAGGACCATTCTGTTTCTCCTAAAGTGATATCAAGAAAAGCACTGGTAGCATCCAGGTCATTGATCCAATAAGTAACAATCATTTCTACTTCCTCTTGTGTTAGGTCCCTCCGCGTATGATGGATCGGCATCTCTGATACGTTCGGCATATCCATCCGGAATTCCAGCCATTTCAAGGAAGTTCGATTGGCGGTATTGTCGAAGTGCCATACCCGGAATAGATCGATGTTCCGGAAGCTAAGGTTATAATACTTAAACCGAGGCTGCAGGTCATAATTGCTATCGTCGATGCAGTCCTGCGCATATTGGGCAATTAAGGCACATATCTCCAGATTAGAGCGATCATGCCAATCCTGGTAATTGCGGAGTATCCATTCAATGACTTGGGCATCAAACGAATAAGAATTAAATCCAGTGTACCACCACTCCTTGGTCTCTTCGATGAACTTGACCATTTTATAAAGGTCGTTCTGCCATCGACTAATAATGAACTTATGTACCGTGGTTTCTGTTCCCCGGGTCTTGCCGCCGAAGATAAAAAGTTCTTCCAGCGTCTCAATATCCCAGGGAAAGAAGATCATGTCCTTCGTCGTCATATCACTCGTTAAATAGTTACATCGATAGTTACATCACTAGTTTGTACAAGTGGGAACATCTTTTCCTCCATCTTCTCATATGCTTCTTCGAAAGTGCTGCCATCCGTATTGCCATATCCATCGATATAGCAAGTGAATCTTATCTTTGCCTGCGCCTCTGAGGCGTGCTGTGACATAACAATCGACAAGGTATGATAGGTCCGTCCTTTACGAGCTGCCAATTCTCCCATTTTCCTGAACATGTCTTGCATGGAATATTCTATTTTCTTCATAATTGAGATGTTTTAATGCACTTGGCATGATTTTTTAAGCGTAAATAATTGAGCAATTAAGATAGGCCGGGGGATATGGATATCCATAATGATCTCCTCCAGGTCTTGGTTGTGGATCAAAAGTTCGTCGACAGCAAATATGTTGCTTTTGCTGCGGATGTACTTACCCTGCCAGGGGGCGAGTACCTCTCTCGACCAACGGGAAGTAATATCCTTTTTGAGATTCACAATAAGAGAAAGGGCCTTGCGATTGAGGTCTTTGATATAGGCTACTCTCGCAAGGTCCATTTTTTCCAACCTATCTCTGGGAATATTTTTGATCCCGTGGAGACAAAATTCCAGGAACTGTTCGTCTCCGCAGAAGGATCGCGCACGACCTTCCTTTAATCGTTGTGACTTGGGATAGAATCCGGCATAAGGGCCATCATAGATGGTCACACCGCCGGGGGTGGCGCTGCAAACTAGGGTGGGCATGGGACAATAGCGTTAAAGGTGAGGTAAATATAGGTAGTCTCGCTAATAGAAACAAGTTTTTCTTTTCGGTTTATACCTTTGGGTCCGGATAACGTTCGTCAATTACTTCCCACTCCAGACACTCAGTCAAGTCTGTAATGAATTGTGGATGCACCTGTGTATCTTCCTTGTTGTATCGGAGCCATACTCCTTTCTGCCACTGGGATACCCAATAGCCCTCGGTATCCGATCCGGGGATCTTTACCTTGATACCGCCGAGATTAGTACCTTTTGGTAAGTCTTTGAGTTTCATGGTTTTTCTTTTTCGTTTACATCTATTGCATTATAGGTCAATAATATAGGGAGACCAAGGTTTAGGAAAAAGAACAGACTACCTATCAGGGTCCGCGAGAAGATGTCCATCCGCATATTGGTCTCAAATACTCTTTCTATAACGATCTCCTTCAAGAATCGAAAGTAGGATAGATAGAGCGGATGATTATTGGTATAGAGTTTTTCTAGCCGAGGACCATACTGAGCCATATCCTTGAGATCTGGATCTATTAGCCAACTAGCAAATGTGTGAATGGAGGCTAGGATTATTGTAGCTATCAGGATTGCTCCTATGCATTTGAGTATTTTAGCAAACATATTGGGGAGGGGGTTTTATGATATCGAATTGTCCTGGACCACTATTAGACGAACCTGCTGAATCTTTCCATCCCCTTCTTCTGTCCATTCGTTCTCAGGAAGTGTTTCGATAAGTCGTAATATCGCCTGAGTAGACGGAGGAAGCGGACTGTCTCCGGGATACCATACTTTCACGGTACCTGTTATTTGTATTTCTTTGATAGGCATATAAATAGGGGGTTTATAATACTGGATCGGGATGTATTTCTGTAAAATCGATCTCTTTGATACATCCTTTGTATCCGGAACCAAATTTCTCTCCAACAGTTAGGAGCTCAATGAGATCTAGTGTGAGCCTGGGATCTACGGTACTGCCGTCAGGATACTCTACCCTGATAACAACATTGGCATGAATTTCTTTAATAGGCATGATGTTATGATTTTTCCCATTGTTCAATAAGTTTGTCCAACCGGCTGATAGCGGCATCCATATAGGTTATCACCCGCTTGTTTTCCTCTATTTCTATCTCCTCGCAAGTTTTCTCTATCTCCTCCCACGTCTTAGGAGTAGGTGCATCTGTCATGGTTTTCATTAGATCATTCCCTATCTCTTTTACCTTTCCTGTGATAATATCTACAGCTGCACGGTGATGATGAGCACAATAGTCTTCTTCCGCGCTGAATTCCACGTATAGTAAGAAAGGATAGGCCAGGATGGGAGATAATACCCGCGCACTCTGTCTTACTTGTCGCCGGAAGGCTATCCTCCAGAACATCTTGCGAATAAACCGGCAACCGGGAAGATTACTATCTGCATAGATAAAGATCAGCGAGACGGTAATGGGGATAAGGAGCCAATTGTAGCTGATCCATCCACCTAAGATAAAAGGGAGCGTAAGGCACCAGAAGATACTAAGGAAATCTGATCTTGACATATGATTAATTTTAAGTTATTTATTTAAGTGTCATCCAACTTCGATCCTGGGAAAGAGCAGGGCCACGTTCCAGGCATTCGACATCCTCTGGATTATTTCGAGGTAGCTCCCCCTCCTGCAACCAGGCACCCAGTTCATCCAGCGTAGTAAGCAGGATCGGCATTCGGTGATGTACTTCCTTTACCTCGCCAATGGCATCCTGTGTAATAATAACGAAATCGCCTTCGCTATCATACATGGCTGCCAGTAAGGTTCCTTTCTCACTCGGATAACGGAATGTACTTCCCTTCTCATCAAAGGAATCTACTTTTATGAAAGCCCTGTTGGCCTTTTCCTTCTTCCAGGTCGTGTTCAGATTTTCCACCCGGGCATTGTAGGCACCGTTACCAGCACCCAGGCCCCAGATACCTTCTCTTGGACCTTCGGTGGTTGTGTACTTGGTCCGGTCCCCCGGCCGTACACGTACGCGATTGATAGTTATACCTCCGCACATGATATTAATTTTTAAGATGATGAATAAAAAACTCAGATTTTAGGCAATGGGCGAATGTGGCATGCAGCTGCAAGATCGTACACTTTACGTTTCCTGCCTGTTAACCAGGTATGCCATGCCCTTTGCTTCGTATAGACAAGATATGTCCATTGTGTAGGGAAACCTCTCCTTCGCCATAATTTATGAACGGTAGCCGGATATCCCTGACCATCTGAGCCCGGCCTTACGATAAGCACTACTTCGCCGATATCCGGTTGATAGGATCCTGTATAGTTTGAGTGTCCCATAGTTGATGTATTAATTTGATAGAAAATGACTGTTAGACTATTAGCATTACCCGGGACCAACCAACGTGGAGGTTGCCTTTTCTGGTCCCTGGAGGTGAGGGGCTTCGACTCCCCTGTCTCTCACGATGATCTATAAACACAACGTATCACAGGCTTAGTACTGATCTTGCGATCTGCACCGTAGGGGCCACCCAGTTACGGGAGGTCGTCCACCACTGTCTTTTTGAGGAAGACAGAAACCCGATCGCTAACGGTTCTCCTTCTGAAGAGTATCCCAGCTTTCGCCTAAATATGTTCCGTTAACTTGACAATATTGCCCCGAAGGGTGATTGTCCGTTTTGCCACTTTCTGTTTCCAAGGAGTAGCCCCTCAGTTGTCTACGCGGCGACGAGGTCGTCAGCGAAGATGGAAGCGAGGATAGCCTCGCCTTCCGCAACACGATCAGCCTTACGGTTGTCGTTTAATCGTTGAATGCTGGATTTACGAGAGTAGCATCCTTTTCTCGACCTGTATGCCTACCTATCTATCGCGGATCAATTCCATTTCACCCCCATATAATAATAGGACAAAATTTCATAGAATGGCTATATCGCGTTATAACCTTCGAGTGCTACCTTGAGACTTCCGCAATAAGCACCCGTGGGTTGCCATTTACCGGCAGTATTATCGTATAGCGATAGTTCGAAATGCGTCTCCGGATAACCGGTGACGGAATTGATAACGGTTACCATCATCAATTGCTTGTTACGCGCCTGACTGGCAATCAATATCTTATAAGGAATCTCGCAGACGGATTCCATGGCGAGTACATGTTTCTCGGTTGTTGTCATGATTGATTTTTTAAAAGTTAACAGCCGCCTCTTCGCCCAGCCAATCCTCCTCATCAAGGAGTAGTCTGGGTATGCAATAAGTTCTGAAGATAGCAGCAAGAAAGATAAGGAGGATCGTGCCGCCTACGATTAGGGTCTTAGGGTCCATAAGCTTGTTTTTTGTTTGGATGATAAAGAAGGGCTGGGCTTTTTAGGACCCAGCCCCCAGGTTGCTCTTCCTGCTATTTGCCCGTTGATCTTACTGAGTGCTTCGGTGTTGCTTTCGGCCTTACGTTCCATTGAAGGACCAGGTCCCTACTTTGTTACGCACCTACTTGACTTTTCCGGATCTAAGCAGATAAGGAAGTAACTATTTTTGGTCGTTTACGGCGGTTAACACGCTGCAGATATTCTTCATAAGCGGCCCTGGCAGCTTCTTCTCCTTCCCTTGTCAAGGGGAAGTAACCGAGATCCTTACGGTTCCCGCGATGATCATAATATCTGGCCAGGAAGGAAGGGAGCCGAGTGGACCGATGAAGGACGGCAATCACGCCTTCGAATCTTGACTTAATGCTCACATTGGCATACTTGGCCTTGTAATAGAACGATTCCCAATTGGCCTCATTGAGGGGGATACAGATGTCCATATGCAAAGTATTTTGAAACGGGGATGTTACTAACATCCGAAGGTACTATTTGTTGGGGCAATGAACAAAATTATTCCTTATCGAGTAATGTCGCCAGTTTGGTGGTACAGATGAGTTTCTCCTCTAATATATCAATCTCCTCCTTCAATTGTGTTATCTCTCCCATTACTTCTTCCCGGGTTGGTAATATAACTATAGAGGACACGAAGTTCGAACCAGAAAGACCCAGGACGTTAAATAATTCACTGGAACTCCCATTTATTACTGCGTATCCTTGTGTTTCAATAAGTTGTTTGAGTTGCAGGATGGAGCTTTTGCTCATTCTCCGGTCGTTGGCAAAATATAACTCAGGTGAGCTAATAGATCGGTAGTCCTCTAGTTCTTCCCAGGAAAATGTCTTGGTAATCCTCATCCCGCTTGGTAGGTGGCGTTTGGTACAGTCGATTATCTTCCGTATAATAGGACTGTCGATAATATAATAAGGCAGTTCGCCTTCGAACTCAACATCGATAATTGCTCCCTCGGGAGAGCGGATGATCCGGTCCTGTTCCCTTACCAATTGTTCCTTAATAGCCAAGGTGATACGATCAACCGAATCGAAATAGAGTGGATCAATCATGTAATCGGCGAAATTGTAGCCTGCTATAAATTTGTCATACCAAACTGCCGATAAAGTGTAAGTGCTTTCATTTGAACCTCCGTGAACTTGTACAATCTTCGCCGATCGATCATCAGTGGGAAAGTATAACATGTCATCATTTACACTTAGCCGATGACCGTTTCGTGCCGCGTTTGCCTCCTTGAAAGTCTTGAGTCTAACCGTCTCTCCGACGTGATATATTCTCTTCATAGATTATTTTTGTTTTTGTTTTTTAAATGGAGTCTAGTAAACTTAACAGGCAAAGTAGGACAATTAACTTACCCACATCATGCCTACCGATCAGTTTTCCCATCAGGTATAGGATCAGCAAGGCGAGAAGTATTTTCATAACTAATTGATTTTTAGTGAAAACGTCCACACGGGCCTTTTACTTGAATGTACCAAGGATCGAATTGGGAAGGATGTCCGAATAGTTTTGTTACATCCTT
>Ga0068856_100000088_pt1 | contig 85931 bp, 75 predicted proteins | sample KBSCornC62_FD_66595 | JGI IMG/M metagenome (GOLD analysis project Ga0068856, IMG submission 66595) | Corn rhizosphere microbial communities from Kellogg Biological Station, Michigan, USA - KBS Corn C6-2 | ecosystem: Host-associated > Plants > Roots > Rhizosphere > Soil ...
ACAACGAGCTGGACGTGGTCGAGGGCATGCAGTTCGACCGCGGCTACCTGTCGCCGTACTTCATCAACAACCAGCAGAGCCAGCAGGTCGAGCTGGAAGACCCGTTCATCCTGCTGTACGACAAGAAGATCTCCAACGTGCGCGAGCTGCTGCCCGTGCTCGAGGGCGTGGCCAAGGCCGGCAAGCCGCTGCTGATCGTCGCCGAGGAAGTGGAAGGCGAGGCGCTGGCTACGCTGGTGGTCAACACCATCCGCGGCATCGTCAAGGTCGCCGCCGTCAAGGCGCCGGGCTTCGGCGATCGTCGCAAGGCGATGCTGGAAGACATGGCTATCCTGACCAACGGCCAGGTGATCTCCGAGGAAGTGGGCCTGCAGCTCGAAAAGGCCACGGTGCAGGATCTGGGCCGCGCCAAGAAGATCGTGGTCACCAAGGAAAACACCACCCTCATCGACGGCGCCGGCGAAGCCGAGAAGATCCAGTCCCGCATCAAGCAGATCAAGGCGCAGATCGAGGAGACCTCCTCCGACTACGACCGCGAGAAGCTGCAGGAGCGCGTGGCCAAGCTGGCCGGCGGCGTGGCCGTCATCAAGGTCGGCGCCGCGACGGAAGTCGAGATGAAGGAAAAGAAGGCCCGCGTCGAAGACGCCCTGCACGCCACCCGTGCGGCCGTCGAGGAAGGCGTGGTGCCGGGCGGTGGCGTCGCGCTGATCCGCGCGCTGAAGGCCGTCGAAGGCCTGAAGGGCGACAACGAAGACCAGAACCTCGGCATCGCCATCACCCGCCGCGCGCTGGAAGCGCCGCTGCGCGAGATCGTGTTCAACGCCGGCGCCGAGCCGTCCGTCATCGTCAACCAGGTGAAGGAAGGCAAGGGCAACTTCGGCTACAACGCCGCCACCGGCGAGTTCGGCGACATGGTCGCGATGGGCATCCTCGACCCGACCAAGGTCACCCGTTCGGCGCTGCAGTACGCCGCGTCGGTGGCCGGTCTGGCGATCACCACCGAAGCGATGGTGGCCGAGCTGCCGAAGAAGGAAGAGCACAACCACGGCGGCGCCCCCGGTGGCATGGGCGGCATGGGCGGCATGGATTTCTGATCCGGCCCGAACCGTTCGCCCTGGGCGTGGCCGCGCAGCGGCTGAGTCGAAGGGCAAGCAACACGAAAAACCCCGTCTCGGCGGGGTTTTTCTTTGGCGATTTCTCGTGAATGCAGGACGGCTGGGTGCGATTCGATTGGTTGACAGACGGCCTCTTGGGCACGCACCATGGCTGCGTGTCCTGCCGCAATGGCAGGCAATCGGGAGAACGGCTGCCAGCGGGTGACTATGTAAGAGCGGTTCGTCCGCCACCTGCTGGCCAGCCAATTCCAAGGACAGGGGATATGGCAAATCCGAACTATGCGGTCTTGATCGACGGCGGATTCGTCAAATACACCTTGAAGAGCAAGCGCGCTGATCCACCCATCGACGACAAGGCCGTGGGTGCCTTCGTCGACGCCATCGGCAAGCTGCCGTCTCTGGCACACCACCATCTGCATCGTGTGTATTTCTATGACGCGAGACCGCTGACCAAGAAGGTTACGCGGCCCGATGGAGAAGTCATTGACTTCGCGGCCAGCAAAGCGCACGCGATCAGCACGCAGCAGCATCAAACCATTGCGCGCTTGCCGTATGTGGCCATGCGCTTCGGAGAACTTTCGGATCGCGGCTGGAAAGTACCAGAGCGCATTCTCCGCAAGCAGAAATACACGGCGAATATGACGATACAGACCAGCGATCTTGAGCCGAACGTCCAGCAGAAAGGTGTGGACATGCGTATTGGTCTGGACATCGCTACACTGACGATCAAGCGGCAAGTCAATGTCGTTGTGCTGGTTACCGGTGATAGCGATCTCGTGCCGGCCATGAAGCTGGCTCGACGCGAAGGTGCACAGCTGATCCTCATCACGTTGGGGCAAAAGCTCAAAGAAGCCATGTACGATCATGCCGATGTGGTCATCGAAGACAAGGCGTGGATTGCCTGTGCGACAAGTGCCCAATAAGGTCATCATGCTGCCGCAAGGTCGGGCAAGCGTTCTCGGTATCGCGGCATCGGGTTGAAGATGGCCGTCGAGGCCAGACGTGGGGCACGATGAAATACCCGATCAAGATGGTGCACGCCGATGGCGTGGTGATCGCCACTTGCCCGGACCTGCCGGAATTCGCCAGCGTGGGCGACACCGAAGAAGAGGCTTTGCGCGAGGCTGTCGACGGCCTCGAAAGCGCGTTGCAGCTGTACATGCAGGATCGTCGCGACATTCCGGTGCCGAGTGCCCCCCAAGCGCGGCCAGCGCCTCGTCGACCTGCCGCCCGCTGGCCGTCGCCAAGCTCGGCCTGTACCCAGCCATGCAGGCCAAGCGCATGCGCAAGGCCGATCTGGCGCGCCTGCTCGACGTGCACATGCCGCAGGTCGATCGCCTGCTCGATTTGCGGCACAGCTCCAAGCTGGAGCAGGTGGAAGCCGTGCTCAACGCCGTGGGCTATCGCATCGAGCTGACGGTGCTGGCGGCGTGAGGGCCGGGCATCTGGGTCGGTCTGGCGCTTGATGCGTTTTCCAGCGTGATGCCCGGATCGTAGGCGATGATGTCGCCGAGCGAGGCGCGCATGAACAGTCGGAAGTCGGCGCCTTCGCCGAGCCAAATCTCGTTGGCATAGCGGAGCGCTACCGCCACTTTTCCATCTCGTCTTCGATGATGGACTCGAGCTGTTCTGCCGGACTTATGCCGGTCCCGTTCAAGAGTTCTTCGGCCCATTCACGGCCGAATCTTTCAGTGACGTCGTAGAGCCAGACGCCGCCGAATTCCTCCACATCCATGCGGCGCCAACGTTCGGATAGCAGAGGTGCGTGACGGATGATTTCGCCGATGAACCCCATGTAGCCGTCGTATGCATCAAGCGACTCGCCGCGATGCTCCTTGAGGGCATCGGCGGCCCCCAAGGCGAGGAAGGCGATTTCTTCGGCAAGCGATTCGTCAAGCGTGTGGCAGGCTGCTGCCTCGCGCTTTTCCAGTTTCGCCAATGCATCGGCAGGCGTCGTCCCGAAGGCGTATTCGTCGCCATCGCCCCTTTCCGCGTAGAAGCGCGCCTTCGCCGCTGCTTGCCAGTTTGGTCCAGTGAGGCCGATGGTGATGTTCTTCATATCCGACCTCTCAGCATCGTTTCGCGGTGATTGCGCATGAACGCGATGTCGGGCCTGAACCGTTCCGGCAACTCGATGGGGCGATCCTCAATCGGCCAGAACACCTCTTGCAAGAACGCGTCCTTGCTGTCCTTGAGTTGCTTGGACAGCACAATGCGCGCGTCGTCGGTCAGCGAAAACAAGTGCGTGTCGAACGCCTTGTCGTGGATGGCGGAAAGGCACAGGCCGTTGCTCGGGTTCAGGCGATTCGCCTTGTCGGCACTCCACGGCACGATATGGCTGGCAACCAGCAGGCGCGAGTCGCTGACGCCGGAGATGCAGCAACGGCCGCGGTAGCTGCTGAGCACGGCGCGGCGGAAGAAGTTCTGCTTGATGCGTTGCTGGACGATGACTTGGCGCGTTTCGCCCGTGTAGTCGACGAGTGCGAAGTCGTCGCCGCTGTCGATAGCCGCTTCGGGTTTGAGGCCGTGCTCGCGTAGCAGATGCTGCTGCAGTTGCGCACATTCGACGGCAAGCCGCTCCCAGTCGGCGTGAAACGCATCCCAGATTTCCCGGTCGAGCGTGGAGGCGCCGCTCAAGCCTTTGCGCCCGGTGCTGGTGATCGACGGATCGAGACTGGCGAAGTTGACCAATTTCATTGCGAGCGCGTTCGGCGTGCGGCCGATCAGCTTGGCCAGTTCGATGATCTGCGGGTTCTTGCTGTGCAGCTTGCCGAATGGCGTCTGGCAATAAAAGTTGAAGGCGAGCTTGAGCTGTTCGGGTGTCCAATTGCCCTCGCTGGAAAATGCGCCGGGCGACGGCTTGATCGAATCGGACATGGCGGCTTCCTTGGCGGCAAGCCCGCATCCTGGCACCTCGTGGCGCCGACGACTAGCGTTGGGGTTGTCGGGAGAGATCGATCGCGGATGCACGTCTGTGCATCGATGCTGGTCGATAGTGCCCTTGGAGCTGAGCGTCGAAACAAAAGCCCCGGGAGTCGCCTCCCGGGGCTTGCTGGCCAAGCGTTGCGCGCGGTGGATCAGTGGCCCGCGTCGCCGCCTGCCTGTGCGTCGGTCTTGGCATCGACCTTGGCGCCGGCGGCGCTTGCGCCGATGTTGGCGTCGGCCTTCACGCTGGTGGAAGCGCCGGCATCGCCCGCGGCGTCGGTCGCGGTCGAGCCGGCTTTCTTCACCGCGTTGCGGCCGTGGTGCCATGCCTTGTGGCCGGCCTTCATCGCGGTTTCGCCGGTCTGGTGCAGGGTGTCGCCTGCCGCGCCGGTGGCCTTGCCGGCGGTCTGCGCCGCGCTCTGCGTCAGTGCGCCGGTGTTGACGTTGGCAGCCGCCTTGGTGGTTGAGTCGACGGCGACCTGGGCGAATGCGGGAGCGGCCAGAACGCCGGCCGAAGCAACGAGAACAGCAAGCAGGGTCTTGTGCATGAGACGAACCTCCGATGTGGGATGCCGCGCAAGCGCTGTGTCGCGCGGCGGGGGCCACGCTAGGAAGCGTCCGCTGGCTGCTGCCTGAATTCGTCGAGAGTGCTTAAGCGCCCGGACATGTCGCTGAATCGAAGGCGTGCGGGCAGCTGAAATTTTCGTTGGCGGGGCTTGCATTCCCCGCCATCGCCTACGCGGACGGCGGTCACGGCCGGCCGGGCGCCACGGCGTCGGCGGCCGGGCTCTGCGCTGCATGGGCGACGGCGCCGGTCCGGGTCGCCTCCACGATCTTCGCCAGTATCGGCTGCAGCTTGCGGTTCATGCGTAGCTGCTCGACGCTGGCCATGGACTGGTCGAGTTTCTGGGTGGCGGTGCCTTCATCGGGCTGCGGGGCGCCGGGGGCGCGGGTGAGCGCGGCGAGTTGCGGGCCGACCAGCTCGGTGAGCGCGAAGTAGGGATCGTCGTGGATGCCGGCGGCGGCGAGCAGCTTCCCGGGCAGCAGCCACGAGGCGGTGTCTTCGTGCGCGGGTTGGCCGGCGGCACGCGGATCGACCAGCAGCCAGGTGCCGGCCTGCGCGAGCATGTCGCCGCCGTCGACGAAGCCGTCGATGCGGTAGCTGTCGGCGAGTCCGGGCAGGTGGTCGCCGTAGAACAGCAGCAGGGCGGGGCGCTGGCGCTTCGCGAGCAGGTCGGCGAGGCGGCCGAGTTCCTGGTCGGCGTGCTGCATGTGGTAGAGGTAGGTCTGCAGTTCGCGCTTGTCCTTGCCCTCGATGCCGGCGGGCACCGCGATCGCGTCGCGCGCGGCGGTGTCCCTCGGCTCCACGTCGTAGGGGCCGTGCGCCTCGATGCTGATCGCGAAGATGAACTGCGGCGGCCCGCTGTCCTTGAGCTGGCGCATGATCTCGTCGGTCATCGCGCTGTCGGCCATGTACTTGCCGTCGTTCGGCGCATCGGGCGGGAACGCGGACTGCGACACGAAGCGCTGGAAGCCCAGTGTCTTGAACGCGGTGTTGCGGTTCCAGAACGTGGGGTCGTTGCCGTGCACCGCCACGGTCGCGTAGCCATGCTCGTCCAGTACCTGCACCAGGCTGGGCATCGGCTTGCGGCCGATCTGCAGGTAGGGGAACTGCAGGTTGTCGAAGTAGCGCAGCGACAGCCCGGTGAGCACCTCGAACTCGGTGCGGATGGTGCCGCCGCCGAAGGTGGGCACATGCAACGCGCCGCTGATGCCGTGCTGCGCCAGCCGGCGCAGGTTGGGCGTGAGGTCGCTGTGCGCGTAGCCCTTCATGATCGAGGGATCGAAGAACGACTCGCTCTGCACCACCACGATGTCGGGCAGCACCGCGGCATTCGGCATCGCGAGGTGCTGGCGCAGCGCGTCGGCGGACTGGCCGATCAGCTGCTCGGCGATGGCGCGGTCGGGCTTGGGTTTCTGCTTGGCGTATTGCAGGTGGAACATCACCAGCTCGCTGACGAGGCCGGCATGCGCGCGGGTGGAGGCGGCCGACCACGGTTCCAGCCACAGCACGCGGCCGTTGTAGACCGTCGTCCAGCCGCTCCAGCCGCCGAACAGGCTGCCAAGCAACAGCAGCAGTGCGCCGCCGGCCGCGAGGCGCTTGCCGCCGGTACGGCGCGCGAACAGCGGCGGCTCCAGCCGCCACATCGCGACCAGGATCAGCACACCCGCGACCAGCGCCAGGTACGGCCACGGGCTGTGCGGCAGATAGCCGGCCAGCAGGTGCGTGCCGCCCTTGCGCAGCTGGCCCACCATGCGGAAGTCCGCCGGCAGCAGCGGCATGCCCAGGTTCGCCACCTTCAACGTGTTGACGCCGTAGATCAGTCCCTGCAGCAGATAGGCCAACCCGAATGACAGCAGCAGCCGGCGCGTCATCACCAGCAGCAGGCCCGCGAACAGCAGGCCGGGCCACGCGTTGGCGATCGGGAAGCGCGGTTGGTCCAGCAGGCGCAGCGGCAGCACGCCCTTGCCGCCGTCGAGCAGGCTGGTGAGCAGCACGAAGACCAGTGCCATCGCGAGGACGAGGGCGATGCGCGGTGTCGTGCGGCGAAGAGCGGGAGTGGAGGACGGGGTCATGGCGGAAGCGGAGGCTCGCTTGTCATGGGGTTGATTGAGGGGTGCGGCCATGGATGGCCGCCCGTTTGATCTTCGCAATCACGGACGATTGCAAAGGTATGTTTGAAGAGTGCGGCCATGGATGGCCGCCCGTTTGATTCTCGCAATCACGGACGATTGCAAAGGAATTGAACAGTGCGGCCATGGATGGCTGCCATTGGATGTTCGTGGCCAGGACGGCCGCAAAAGGAAAACCAACAGTAATCAGGATGACATGAATCGGGTGTTTGCCACGGGAATGGCGACAGCCGGTGGCGGGTCCGCCTTGCAACGCGCCGGCGCGGCAACGGTGTACCGATGCCGATTTGGTCCCCGGCTGCGGCACAATCGCCCGATGCCCATCCACGAATCGTCCGCGTTGCGCGCCCTGATCGACGATCGCTACGCCGAGCTGGCCGCCGCCTGCCGCGCCGCCGGCGTGCCGCTGCACGACGACGCCGGCGTGGCCGAGCGCATCCGCCGCACGCTCGCCGCCAGCGATTTCGCGTTCGAGGCCTGGCGCGTCCAACCGCAACTGCTGTCGCCCGCGGGCCTGGACCGCCTGCGCTCGAACGCCGACGCCGCCGCGCGCATCGACGCGCTGAAGCTGCCCGAGGACGAGACGCCGACGCTGGCCGCGCTGCGCCGCTTCCGCCACGCCGAGGCGCTGCGACTGGTGTTCCGCGACATCAACGGGCTGGACGAACTGCCGGAAACCCTGTCCGCCACCAGCGTGCTGTACGAGGTGCTGCTGGAGGCGGCGCTGGACTGGTCGGAGCGCGCGCTGGCCGTGCGCTACGGCCACGCACGCAGCCGCGAGGGCGAACGCCAGCGGCTGGTGGTGGTGGGTTTCGGCAAGCTGGGCGGGGCGGAGCTGAACTTCTCCTCCGACATCGACCTGGTGCTGGCTTATCCGCACGGCGGCGAGAGCGACGGCGCGCGCGTGCTCGACAACGGCGAGTACTTCGTGCGGCTGGGCCGGCAGCTGGTGCGACTGCTGGGCGAACCCACGGTGGACGGCATCTGCGCGCGCGTCGACCTGCGCCTGCGCCCGTTCGGCAACGCGGGGCGGCTCGCGCTGTCGTTCAGCGCGATGGAGCAGTACTACCAGCGCGAGGGCCGCGACTGGGAGCGCTACGCGTGGATCAAGGCGCGCCCGGTGGCGGGCGACCGCGCCGCCGGCAAGCGGCTGCAGGAACTGCTGCGGCCTTTCATCTACCGCAAGTACCTCGACTACACCGCGTTCGCCGGCCTGCGCGAGATGAAGGCGCTGATCGATGCCGAGGTGGCGCGCAAGGATCTCTCGGACAACCTCAAGCTCGGCTCTGGCGGCATCCGCGAGATCGAGTTCATCGTGCAGCTCACCCAGCTGATTCGCGGCGGCCGCGAGCCGTCCATGCGCGTGCGCGGCCTGCTGCCCGCGCTGGCCGCCTGCGAGGCGCGTGGCCATATTCCCGCCGCGCGCGCGAAGGCGCTGCGCGAAGCCTATGTGTTCCTGCGCCGGCTGGAGAACCGCGTGCAGATGCTGCGCGACGCGCAGACCCACGACATTCCCGACGATGCGCTGGGCCGCGAGCGTATCGCGACCGGGCTGGACTGGCCGGCGTGGGAGCCGCTGGCGGCGGAACTGGCGAAGCATCGCGAGATCGTCGCCACCGAGTTCGCCGCCGTGCTGATGCCGCAGGGCGGACGCGGCGCCCGCGTGCCGGCGGCGGACGCGGCGCTGTGGCAGGCCGCCTGCGCCGAGACGCTGGATGCCGGCACGCTGGAAGCCAGCGGTTTCGTGCCGGGCGCGGAGGCGGCCGATGCGCTGGCCAAGCTGCCGCAGGGCGGCGCGGTGCGCGCGATGTCGGCGCGTTCGCGCGAGCGGCTGGACCACCTGATGCCGCAGCTGATCGCCGCCGCGCGCGGCAGCAAGGCGCCGGTGCCCTGCCTGCTGCGGCTGTGCCGGCTCACGCAGGCGGTGGCGCGGCGCTCGTCCTATCTCGCGCTGCTGGAGGAGCAGCCGGCTGCGCGCAAGCGGCTGGCCACGCTGTTCGCCGACAGCGCCCTGCTCGCCGAACAGGTGATCGCGCAGCCGCTGCTGCTGGACGACGTGCTCGATCCGCGCATCGACCAGTTGCCGCTGAAGCGCGCCGACATCGCCGCCGAGATCGCCCGCGTGCTGGCCACGCTGGAGGAGCGCGAGGCCGAGGCCGAGCTGGAGCGCATCAACGAGTTCCAGTCCTCCACCGCGTTCCGCCTCGGCCTCGCCTTCAACGACGGCCGCGCCGACGCGGCGGCCACCGCGCGCCGGCTCGCTGCATTGGCCGAGTCGGTGGTGGGCGCGGTCACCGCGCTGGCCGAGCGCGAGCTGGTCGCCCAGCACGGCCGCCTGCCGGGAACCGACGTGCAGCCGGGTTCCGGCTTCGCGGTGCTGGGCTACGGCAGTCTCGGCGGCGAGGAACTGGGCTTCGCCTCCGACCTCGACCTGGTGTTCGTCTACGACGGCCGCCGTGCGCAGGCGATGAGCGACGGCGCGCGGCCGATCGAGGGCGCGCGCTGGTACCAGCGCCTCGCCCAGCGCGTGATGAACTGGCTTACCGTGCCCACTCGGGCCGGCCGTCTGTACGAAGTGGACACGCGGCTGCGTCCCGACGGTTCCAAGGGCTTGCTGGTGGGCAGCCTCGACGCCTTCGTCGCCTACCAGCAGAGCCGCGCGTGGACCTGGGAACATCAGGCGCTGCTGCGCGCACGCCCGGTGGCCGGCGATGCCGCGCTGGGCGCGGGGCTGGCCGCGGTGCGTCGCGAGATCCTCGGCGTGCCGCGCAAGCACGCCACGGTGCTGGACGAGGTGAGCGAGATGCGCCGCCGCTGGCGCGCCGAGCGCGATCGCTCCGACGCACGGAGCCTCGACCTCAAGCAGGGCCGCGGCGCCCTGCTCGACATCGAGTTCGCGCTGCAGGGGCTGGTGCTGGCGCATGCCGCGCAACAGCCCGCCCTGCTCGGCGTCACCGCCAACGCGGCCCTGCTCGCCGCCTGTCGCGATGCGGGCCTGCTCGACCCGGCGCAATCCGCCGTGCTGGCGCGCGCGCATGCCACCTTGCTGCAGCGCTCGCTGGCCTGCACGCTGGATGCGCGCTCGCGCGTCGCGCCGCGCGACGCCGAACTGGAGACGTTGTGCAGAGAGGTCGTCGCGGTTACGCAGGCACTGGGCTTCACGTTCGACTGACCTCGCATCGATACGCTGTGCCATGTGACAGGGGGAACCGGGACCTCACGTGTGGCGGTGAAGGCGGGCCGTGCACGGATTGCGCAGGTGCAAGGGAGACGGGCATGGTGCGACTCGCGCTGCTGTTGCTGGGCACGGATTTCATTCGCAGCCGCTGGCGCACGCTGGTGGCGATCGGCGTGGCGCTGGGCTTGATGGGCGCGGCGATCTTCATCGATGCGCTGGACGGTGTCGTGATCTTTCCCATCCACCTGTTCGGCTACGTGCTGGTGGCCGAGGGTGCGGTGGCGTTGCTGGTGGCTGCCGGGCCGCTGCCCGGGCCCCGTGCCTTGCGCTATGCGAAGGGCGTGTTGTTCGTGGTGCTCGGCGTGCTGGTGATCAACCGCCACCACTTCAGCGTGGTGCTGCTGGCGCTGCTGTTCGGCCTGCTGTTCACGGTGGGTGGCTGCCTGCGCATCGCGGCGGCATGGGTGGTGCGTTTCCCCGGCTGGCGCGGCTCGATCCTGGCCGGCGGCGCGGAGCTGCTGCTGGCGGCGTTCATCTTCGAACCGTGGCCCACGCATTACGTGGGCACGGTGCCGTACTGCCTCGGCGTGGGCCTGTGCATCGCCGGCGCCGGTTCGCTGCGGCTGGCGTGGCGGTTGCGCCGGTTGCCGCCGGGCGTCTCGATGGCGGCGCTGCTGCGCGACGGCTATCCGCCGGGCGGCAGGTTCGAGCAGGTGGCGACGGACGCCGCATGGCCGCCGCTGCTGCCGATGACGGTGCATGTGTGGACGCCACTGGGCTCGGCGCAGAACGCGGTGCGGCGGCCGGTGGTGGATCGCTACATCGCCGCAGTGGACGCGCAGGGCGTGATTTCCACCGGGCATGCCGCGCTGGAGATGGCGCCGGACGTCTACATCAGCCACTACCCGGCGGTGGAGATCGATCGCTCGCCGGACGAGTTCGCCCGCACCTTGCGCGCCACCGCCGAGAACGACGTGCCGGGGCGGTTCCAGCCCGATTACGGCTACGAGGCGGCGAACTGGTGCGATTCCACCCAGCAGGTGGTGTTCCGCGACTACAGCCCGGCGCGTCTGCGCGCGTTCTGGCAGCGTTATCGCGAGGACACCACCTACAACCTCACGTATCGCAACTGTTCCAGCACAGTGGTGCATGCGCTGGAGGCGGCGCTGGAAGGCGTGCTGGCGCGGCGCGGGGTGAGCTGGCTCACCTTCCTGCGCATCATGACCAGCCCGGAGCTGTGGGTAGCCAGCCAGCTCAACCGGCGCGCCACCACGATGGCGTGGACGCCGGGCCTGGTGCTGGACTACGTGCGCGCCCTGCGCGGCATGGTGCATCCGGCGCCGATCGCCTGGGTCACGCTGACCCGGATGACGCTGCAGGCGTATCGCCGCAGCCGGCGGCGGCTGGCGCAGGAGGGGCAATACCGGGTCGACGACGAGGCGCAGCATGTCTGACCTCGCCCTTGCCGCATCGCCAAGGCGGCGCAACCTGTCGCGCGCCGCGGTGATCGCCACCGCGGCGATCTTCGGCCTCACCTACGGCCTCAGCGCGCCGCTGGTCGCGGTGAACATGGCCCAGCGCGGCGACAGCGAATGGCTGATCGGCCTGAACGCGGCGATGCATGCGGTGGGCGTGCTGCTGATCGCGCCGGTGCTGCCGCGGCTGGCGGTGCGCTTCGGCACGCGCCGGCTGATGGTGGCGGCGCTGGCGGCCAGCGCGCTGATCTTCGCCTTGTTCCCGCTGGTGCCCGGCATCGGCTGGTGGTTCCCGCTGCGGCTGGGGCTGGGCGTGTCGGCGGAGACGCTGTTCGTGCTGTCGGAGACCTGGACCAACGACCTCAGCGACGAGCAGTCGCGCGGCCGCATGATGGCGATCTACACCGCGATGCTGTCGCTGGGCTTCGCCGGTGGGCCGGCGATCCTTTCGCTGCTGGGAAGCGGCGGCATCGCCTACTACTTTGGCAGCGTCATCGTGCTGCTGGCGATCCTGCCGGTCGCGGGCCCGTGGGTGCTGGCGCCGGCCGCGCTGCATCCGGCCACCGCGAAGATGCACCAGTACCTGCGCCTCGCGCCCATCGCCATCGGCACCACCGTGCTCAACGCCGCGGTGGAGACGGCGGGCCTGTCCTTCATCGCGCTGTATGCCGCCGGCATGGGCTGGAGCATGGAGCGCGGCATGCAGCTGGTGTCCACGCTGATGGTCGGCGCGATCCTGCTGCAGCTGCCGATCGGCTGGCTGGCCGACCGCATGTGTCCGAAGCGGCTGGTGTGGACGCTCACCGTGCTGTCCGCGCTGGGCGCGCTGGCATGGCCGTGGATGCTGGGCACGCCGTGGCTGGCGTTCGCGGTGGTGTTCGTGTGGGGCGGCCTGTTCGTGGGCATCTACACAGTGATGCTGGCCATCGTGGGCAGCCGCTTCCAGGGCGGCGACCTGGTGGGCATCTACGCGGTGATGGGCCTGGCCTGGGGTGGCGGTGCGCTGATCGGGCCGTCGCTGGTGGGTGCGGCGATGCAGTTCAGCCCGACATATGGCTTGCCCTACGCGGTGGCCGCGGGCTGCGCATTGTTCGCGGTGTTCATGGCGGTACGGCGCAGCGAGGCGTAGGCCGATCGCGCTTTTCGAAGGAGTGACGCGACATGACGAAGGCGACGACCCTGGCCTTGCTGCCGGCGCTGCTTGCATCGGCAGCCGGCGGCGCACTGGCGCAATCGCCTGCCGCGACGGGCGGCAGCGCTGCCGTGGACGTGGCGGCGGTGAACCAGCGCATCGACCAGCTGCTGGGCGACCACACGAGGTACGAGCCGGTGATCCATGCCTTCCAGCAGGCGATGGCCGCGAAGGATGCCGCGGCGGTCGCCGCGCTGGTGGCGTATCCGCTCAGGGTGAAGCTCGACGGCAAGCCGGCGACGATCCGCGATGCCCGGGATTTCGTGGCGCACTACGCCGCCATCGTCACACCGGCGATGGCGGCCGCGATCGGGCGGCAACGCTACGGCAGCTTGTTCGTGAACGATCAGGGCGTGATGTTCGGCAACGGCGAGGCATGGATCAACGGCATCTGCCGGGATGCATCCTGCAAGCGCTTCGACGTCAAGGTGGTGGCATTGCAGCCGTAGGCGGAAAAGGGAACAGGACGGAACGACGACGACCGGTAGCGTTGCCGGCCGTCGTTCGTGGCTGCGGGGTGCCGTGCTCAATGCACCAGTGCCGGTGCGGCGAACGGCATGCCCACGACGTACTCGATCGACTCGCGGCTGTCCTTGCTGGACTCGTGGTAGCCGCCGCCGTAGAACTTGCGCGCCCAGTCGGCGTAGCGCTCGAGCTTGGTGGGCATGTGGTCGCTGCGCGTGACGATCCCGTAGGCATAGGGAGAGCTGGCAAACGCGTCGGACATGTTCATGACGACACCTCCTCTCTGGATTCGCATCGTGCGGTGATGATGCGATGCTGGCCGCCAGCCTCCCCGCGGGATGTGCGTCGATGGCCATGCTGGCGTCCGGAACCTTGTGTGTGCCTGGCATGCGCCACTATTGGACGCCGGAACACGGTGTAGCCGTCGTGAAGCTTGCGCGATACGAAAGTGAAGAACTTGTTTTGCGACGGGATCAGCGAACGGCCATGCGCCGTTGCAGTTCGACCGCGATCGCGGCGGTTTCGCGCAGCGGCGGCTGGCGTGCGGGCGCCTCGTCGTCCAGCCCGTGCAGCAGGCCGCGTTCGCGCAGGGCGGCGTGGAAGCGCGCGAGCTTGTCCGGCAGCGGCGCGGCGACATGGGTGTGCACGGCGCAACCCACCGCGCAGGCTTCGCTGAGCATGTTCACCGAATCCGGCGTGACCACCAGCCGGTCGACCCAGCCCAGCACGCCGGGGTAGGGGTTGCGGCCATCGTCGGGGCCGGACCAGACCAATCCCGGCACGCCGGCCAGCGCGTCGCGGAAGATCGCCAGCATCGCCGGTGGCGTGCGCCGCGAGGCCAGCACCAGCAGGCTGCCGCCTTCGCGCGCGTGCCGGGCGAGCAGCTGCGCGACCAGCGTGTGCGCGTAGTCCGCATCCAGCGCCAGCTGCTTGCGTGGGCCGCCCAGCAGCACGCCCACGCGCGGCTGCGGCAGCTCCCCGAAGGCGGGGCAGGCGTCGCGGCCATCGGCCAGCCAATCGTCGTCCACCGGGTTCAGCGAGCCCAACGGGACGAGCACATTGGGGCCGGCGAGCAGGTCGTGGCGCGGCGCGATCACCGTGTCCCAGTGCGCCGGATCGATGCGCGGATCGAGGATCTGCACGCTGTGGCACTGCCCGCGCGACAGCCGGCGCAGCATGCGGGTGAACAGCGCGGCGGCGCGGCCGCAGCCGATCGCCAGTTGCGGCCACGGCGCCGCGAACTGGCCGCGCTGATCCGCGGGCAGGGCCAGGCGGCCACCCAGCGCGAGGCGCGGAGCCAGCCACGACCACGGTGCGCGCGGTTCCAGCAGCAGGTGGCGCACCGGCAGCCCCATCCGTTCGGCCAGCGCCAGCGCCTGTCGCTGGTTGCCCGCGGAGGCGTCGGTGATGGCCCAGCACTCCTCCCTCAGGGCAGGCATGCGACAGGGCACCGATGGATTGTTTCCCGTGCGTGCACGCTGTGTTGCTCCCGATCGCGTTTATGGTCCGGTACGGTGTCGATACACTGACCGACGGCACTGTTGCCGTCGAGCTGGCGGCTCGGAGAATACCCGTGATCGACCGCTCTTCCGAGGCGTCGCCGCGGACCGTCGGTAGCTTTTTCCTTGTCGCAACGGCCGTCACGCGGCCGATCACCCACCCATTGCGGAGAACTTCCATGCGCGTGTTTCGTTGTCTCCTGATCGCGGGCCTGCTCGGCGCCGCGGCCACCGTCCAGGCCAGCCCGGTCACCTACAAGCTGGATCCGAGCCACACCATGGTGCTGTTCACCTGGAACCACTTCGGCTACTCCAACCCCACCGCCGACCTGGGCCTGGGCGAGGGCACGCTGGTGTTCGACCAGCAGGATCCGGCGAAGTCCTCGGTGGACGTGACGCTGCCGCTCAGCAAGCTCGACACCCACGTGCCGGCGCTGGACAAGCATCTCAAGGAAGCCGATTTCTTCGATGCCGCCAAGTACCCGGTGGTGACGTTCAAGAGCACCGGCGTCGAGTCGCTGGGCGGCAGCCACTACAAGGTGACCGGCAACCTCACCGTGCACGGCGTGACCAAGCCGGTGACGCTGGACGCCACGTTGAACAAGGTCGGTCCGCACCCGATGACGAAGGCGCAGGCGATCGGCTTCGATGCCACCGCCACGCTGAAGCGCTCGGATTTCGGCGTGGGCGCCTATGTGCCGATGGTGAGCGACGAGATCAAGATCCGCATCACCACCGAAGGCGCGGTGCCGAAGGCGAAGTAAGCCGCGACGTGCGCAAACGAAAAGCCCGCGCCGGTGACGGCGCGGGCTTTTTCGTCGGGAAACGCAGCTCAGTTCGCCTTCACGCCGGCGTCCTTCAGCGTGGCCAGCTTGTCCAGGTCGACGCTGGCCACGGCCTGCTTCAGCTGGTCGATGCTGTCGACGTTGCCGCTTGCCTTCACCGAGAAGCGCTGGCCCACCAGCACGCCGTACTCGCCGTACTTCGACTGGGTGTCCCATTGCTCGTGGACCAGGTTGCCGTTGGTGCTGTACGTCTTTTCGTAGCCGTGCTCGGTCTGCTTTTCTTCTTCCGGCGCCATCGCGGTGGCGAGCGACAGCAGGCCCTTGGCGCCGCCGGTGTCGGAGACCTCGAGCCGGATGTGCCGGCCGTTGTCGGCCGCGTACTCGGCGTCGGCCTCGGAAACCTGCATGCCCATCGCCGCATTGCGCTGGGCCGACAGGCTGGTGCGCTTGAGGCCGCCCAGGCTGTCGGGCAGGAAGGCCTTGATCTGCTCGGGCGGCAGCGCCTCGACGTTGCCGCCGCCGGCCATCGCGCCCATCATCTTCCCCATCGCCGCCGATTGCGCCGCGCTGTCGCCGGACTTCTGCGCCGCGTCCATTTCCTTGCCGGCCTGCTCGGCGCGCTGGCCCATCGCGGCGAGCTTGCCCAGCGCGCTGTTGCTGTCGAGGCTGACGTTGCCGCTGTCGCTGCTGCCCAGGTGCATGCCGTTCATCGCGGCGCCGCCCAGCATCGCGGTGCCGACCATGCCGGCGACGATCAGGCCGATGATCCAGCTCAGCACGATCGCGATGACCACGCTGACCGCGGTATAGCCGCCGGCCTTTTCCGGCGGACACTTCATGGTCGGCGGCAGGCCGAGGTACAGCAGGTAGATCGCGTAGATCGCGCCGGCCAGCGCGATCAGCCAGCCGATCCACGGCAGGATCACCGCGATGCCGGCGATCCAGCTGGCGGTCCACGAGTAGGCCACCACCTTCAGCGCCTGGGTCATGTCCTTCTGGCCGCCGAAGCTCGGCGCCAGCGCGTTGACGATCAGCGCCATCACGTAGACCAGCACCAGCGACAGCACATAGCCCAGCACCAGGCTCGCGACGCCGCCGCCGAACGAACTGCGCACGGTCATGCCGAAGGCGCTGTAGCCGATCACGCTGCTCTTGATGAAGTGGGCGATCGCCGGCAACGCGGCGACGACGACGATGTAGCCGGTGTACAGGCCGCTGACCGAGGCCGGTTCGGTGGCGACGACGGGCCACTCGGTCTTCGGTGTGGTCAGGATGGCCTTGATCCGCGCGATGATCTTTGCGAAGTCCATGATCGTTCCCCCGCATGCGTGTGGTCGGCCATCGCCGGACATGGTCAGGCTGGCCGTGAGTCCTGCGACGCCGGATGCTGCGCCGCTCCGTTTGCTTCCCCTGGCTCCCCTGCGTACCGCGCCGGCAGGATAGCGCAGCCTGCTACCATTGGCGGCCTCGCATCCCGTCCGGAGCCCTCCCCATGTCTGCCTCTGCCGCAGCCGTCGCGCCGATCCCGGCGAATGCCGAAAATCGTTACCAAGTGACGCGCGCCGACCTGCCGCTGTCCTGCCCGATGCCCGGAATGGCATTGTGGAACTCGCACCCCAAGGTGTATCTGCCGATCGTCGACGACGGCGGCGAGTCGGTTTGTCCTTATTGCGGAGCACGTTACGTCTTGCGCGACTGATTCGACCTGCTGTTCAGGATGACCACGGCATTGTTCTTGCTTGGATTTCAGGATGAAACTCGTGCATCAGGATGCAGGCCCGCAGGCGGGAACCATGTCCGGCAGTGTCGACACCGCACCGCGACTGACCGTTGTCCAGCTGATCCCTGCGCTGCAGTCCGGCGGCGCGGAGCGGTCCGCGCTGGAGATCGCCCGTGCCCTGGTGCAGGCCGGCCACCGCTCGGTGGTGATCTCGGCCGGCGGCCGGCTGGTGGAGCAACTGGTGGCCGAGGGCAGCGAGCACATCGCGCTGGACATCGGCCGCAAGTCGCTGGGCGCGTTGCTGAAGGTCGGCACCCTGCGCCGGCAGCTGCGTGAGCTCCAGCCCGACATCGTGCATGCGCGTTCGCGCCTGCCGGCGTGGCTGGGCTGGTGGGCCCTGAAGGGGCTCAAAACGCGCCCGCATTTCGTCACCACGGTGCACGGACTCAACACGCCCGGCCGCTACAGCGCGATCCTGCTGCGCGGCGAGCGGGTGGTCGTGGTTTCGCAGACCCTGCGCGACTTCGTGCTCGGCCACTACCGCTGGCTGGAACCGGGGCGGGTGCGGGTGATCCCGCGCGGCATCGACCCCGAGGCGTTTCCCTACGGCCATCGCCCGGACGAGGCGTGGAAAAGGGCGTTCTTCGCCGAATACCCCGCGCTGGCCGGCGCGCCGCTGCTGACCTTGCCGGGGCGCGGCACCCGGCTGAAGGGGCATCACGACGCGATCGAACTGCTCGCCGACCTCAAGCGCCGCGGCATCGATGCGCGGCTGCTGCTGCTGGGCGTGATCGAACCCGGTCGCGAGGCCTACGTGGAAGAGCTGCGCAAGCTCATCCGCAAACGCGGTGTGGAGGCGCAGGTGGCGCTGACGCCGCCGCGCCACGACGTGCGCGACGTCTATGCGATCTCCAGCCTGATCCTGCAGCTGTCGAACAAACCCGAATCCTTCGGCCGCACCGTGATCGAGGCGCTGTCGCTGTGCCGGCCGGTGCTCGGTTACGCGCATGGCGGCGTGGGCGAACTGCTGGCCGAGCTGTACCCCGCCGGCCGCGTGCCGCCGGGCGATCGCGAGCGGCTGGTGGAGCGCGCCGCCGAACTGCTGCGCGTGGCGCCGCCGATCCCGATGCTGCAGTCCTACCGGCTGGCCGACATGCAGCAGGCCACGCTGGCGCTGTACGGGGAAGTGGTCGCGGGCTGAGCGCCGGCTTTCCGCCCTCTACAATGCGGGATCGTCGTCGCCACGGTTCCGCATGACTTCCGCGATCGATTCACTCAAGACCGCCCTGCGTTCGCCGCTGCTGCCGTTCTGGCTGGTGATCCTGCTGCTGCCGTTCGGGCGCAGCAGCGAGTTCGGTACCTTCCTCTGCCTGGTCGGGACGATCCTGTTCGTCGTGCGCGGGCCACGGGATTGGCGTGAGCAGCCCGGCGTGCGGTTGCTGCTGTGGCTGCTGGCCGCCTATATCGGCGCGGCGCTGGTCTCGGCCTTCGATTCGATGGCGCCAGGCAAGAGCTGGAGCACGGTGGCCGCGCTGCTGCGCTACCTGCCGCTGGGCCTGTATGCCTGCCTCGCGATCCGCGGCGAGCGCCGCCTGCAGGCGCTGTACGTGGCGGTGGCCTGCGTGCTGGCGTGGTGGGCGCTGGACGCGTGGACACAGGCGCTCACCGGCTGGAGCCTGGGCGGGCATGCCGAGGCCGAGCGTCTCTCCGGCATCTTCGGCGCGAAGAACCTCAAGCTCGGCCCGACGCTGGCGGTGCTGTCGCCGTTCGCGTTGTGGGCGGCGCGGCGGCGCTGGGGGCGGCCGGGACTGGTGGTCGCCTTCCTGCTGCTGCTGGGGCCGGTGCTGCTTGCGGGATCGCGCGCGGCATGGCTGTGCTACGGGCTGGTGGCGTTGGCCTTCGCCTGGCGCGAGGCACGCTCGTGGCGCCATTTCGCGTTGTACTGTGCGCTGTGCGCGGTAGCGTTGGCGCTGGCCGGCGGCATCGCGTGGCACGGCTCCAGCCGCTTCGAGGCGCGCATGCAGCGAACGCTGGACGCGCTGCATGGCACGCATCGCGGGCTGGATGAGGCGCTGACCGGGCGGCTGGACATCTGGCACGACAGCCTGAAGATGATTGCCGCGCATCCGTGGAACGGCGTGGGCGTGCGCGCGTTCCGTTACGCCTATCCGCAGTTCGCGCCTACGAACGACCATTTCGTGGTGGCCGAATCCTGCGGCGAGGGCGAGGGTGCCTGCCATGCCCACCAGATCGTGCTGGAGATCCTCACCGAGACCGGCGGCATCGGCCTCGTGCTGTGGCTGGCCGGTGCAGTGCTGGCATGGCGCGCGTGGCGGCGCGTAGGCGCGGCGGCGCGCGAACGCGCGTTCCCGGCCACGCTGGCGCTGGGCGTGATGCTGTTTCCGCTGAATACCCATCTGGCCTTCTATTCGGCGTGGTGGGGCTTGCTGTTCGCTTGGTTGCTGGGGCTGTGGTGCACGGCGTTGTTTGTTACGGGCCTCCCCGCCGGCAGAGCAAAGCCCGGCATCCCTGCCGACGTAGCCAATGCCGGCCTCCGTGCCGGCAAGGCAAAACCCGGCATCCATGCCGGACTTTCAAAAAAGGCTTTTCCCATGGACAGGCTGTGCAGGGAGACGCGCGATGGTGCGTGAACCGCTGTCGGTGGTGGTGATCACCTTGAACAACGCGGCCACGCTGGATGCCTGCCTGTCCGGCGTGGACTGGGCCGACGAGATCGTGGTGCTGGACTCGGGCTCGACCGACGACACGCTGGCGATCGCGCGACGCCACGGCGCGCGCGTGGCCACGCATCCGTTCGACGAGTTCGGCCCGCAGAAGCAGCGCGCGATCGACATGGCCAGCCACGACTGGATCCTCAACCTCGACGCCGACGAGGTGCTGTCGCCGGCCAGCCGCGCGGTGATCGAGCGTGCATTGACGCAGCCGAAATACGCCGGCTTCCGCCTGCCGCGGCGTGAGCGCATGTTCTGGACCGTGCAGCACCCGTGGAGCTGGCGCAACGCGCACCTGCGCCTGTACGACCGCCGCCGTGGTCGCATGAACGACGTGGAAGTGCACTCGGCGATGGAAGTGGACGGTCCGGTCAAGACGCTGTGGCGCGCCGACTTCGTCAACGACAGCGACCCCGACATCGCCAGCCGCATCGACCGCATCAACCGCTACTCAAGCGCACTGGTGGCGCACAAGCTGCGCCGCCGCCAGCGTTTCACCGGGCTGCGCATGGTGCTCTACCCGCCGGTGTTCTTCCTGCGCCAGTACCTGTTCAAGCGCTATTTCCTGAGCGGCTGGGCGGGTTTCATCGCCAGCGCGGTGGGTGCGAACTACGTGTTCCTGAAGTACGCCAAGCTGCACGAGGCGCGACGCCGGCCCGATGCAGCGCACCGCGCCGATTGATCCGCCCGGATTCACCACGCATTCAGGCGAAAAATCCGCAGCCACAAAAACTCGCGGTGACCGGCCCATGACAGCGTCGCGGGAACGGCGGTGTGCTGCGGAAATCCGCGCCCTCGGCGGCAAATGTTCATTCGCGCGAGGCGGCGCAATGGATTGCGTCCGTGGCTTCCGCGCAATTTCGTTCACGTAAATCGCGCGTCCAAATCCTTGTTCGCGCGCGTATTTCTCCGTGCGAGTGGATCGTGGGTCACGGATTTCCCGCGGTGATATTGCGGCGGCTCATGACCGCGCGCAGCCTCCCAAGCCTTGCTCCAGGGAGTTTGCGGGGAAGAGCGGCACCGGCAGCGGCGACCAGACGGCACGCTGCGTGGCCACACCCCCCGAACCGCGATCCGCGGTGATCCAAGGGTATCGATGCGGTTGCGCCCGGGCCTCGGCCGCTGGCGAGGTCCGGCCACGTCATCCGCGTCCGCGCTGGGGCATAGCGTCGGCAACAGGGGGAGTCCTTGCTGTTCATCGTTCAAGGAGCGATTCCCATGAAGCAACGACATCTCGTTCTCTGCGTCTCGATAGCGGCGGCGCTCGCCAGCTTGCCGGCCATCGCCCAGACACCGGCCGCGGCATCGACGAATGCGGCCTTGGCGGATCTCACGCCGGCGATCACCGCCCGGGTCACCCAGGTCGTCGACGACCGTGTGCTGGTGACGATCCCGCGCAGCCAGGTCCCCCTGCTGGCGCACGTCGCGCCCACCGGCGTCGTGCCGGACAACGCGCGGATGGAGCACCTGCAGCTGGTCCTCAAGCGCAGTCCGCAGCAGCAGGCGGCACTCGACGGCCTGATCCGCGCGCAGCAGAACCCGGCATCGGCGAAGTACCACCATTGGGTGACGCCGCAGGAATACGGTCGCTATTTCGGGCTTTCGCCAGCCGATCTCGGCACGGTCAAGGCCTGGCTGGTGGCCCAGGGCTTCCGGGTCAACGGCGTGTATCCGAGCGGCACCGACATCGACTTCAGCGGCACCGCCGGCCAGGTGCGCGCGGCCTTCCACACGCAGGAGGCGGACTACCTGCTGAACGGCGAGCGGCATGTCGCCAACGATTCGGACATCCGCATCCCGGCCGCACTGAAGGACGTGGTCGCGGGCGTGGCCGGGCTGACCGACATCCACCCGCGCCCCATGCACGTGCCGCCGCAGCGACTGGCGTGGGACGCCGCGAAGCATGCCTTCAAGGTCAAGTCGGCCAGTGCGCCGGGCGCGGCGTCGAAACCGCAGCCGCAGACGGCGCCGCTGGGTTTCGACGTGCGCGGCCTGTCGCCCTATGACATGGGCAAGATGTACAACGTGGCGCCGCTGCTGAAGCAGGGCATCACCGGCAAGGGCGTCACGATCGCGGTGATCGAGGACCAGGAAATGGTGGCAACGGACTGGGACCAGTTCCGCAACGCGTTCGGCCTCACCGGCTACGGCGGCAGCTTCGCCATCGTGAACCCGCCGCCCGCGGGCATCGCCACGGACAACTGCTACGCGCTGCCGGCAGCGACCTGGGGCGAGAGCCCCGAAACCGTGCTGGACGCGGAATGGAGCACGGCGATGGCGCCGGGCGCGCATGTGGAAGTGGCCAGCTGCGCGGACTTCAATCCAGCCAACTTCAATGCAGCCACCACCAACTTCTTCGGCGGCGTGTACATCGCCGGCATGAACCTGGTCAACGGCACGAGCCTGCCGGACATCATCAGTGCCAGCTACGGCTACGACGAGGACCAGGTGCCGATCGGCAGCAAGATCGCGGACGACGGCATGTGGCAGCAGGCCGCGGCCGAGGGCATCTCGGTATTCGTGTCCAGCGGCGACTCGGGCGCCAACGCCGGCTTCAACGGCTCGAGCTTCATCTACGACTACGGCATCAGCCCCAATTCGTTTGCGACTTCGCCGTACGTGACCGCGGTGGGCGGCACCGACACCGCGGACATCCTCGACGGCACCACCAGCGCATACTTCGGCGCGAACCCGAACAAGGTGTTCGGTTCGGCGTTGTCCTACGTGCCGGAGATCCCGTGGAACCAGTCCTGCGGCAACGGCGCGGCGGCCAAGGATTTCGGTTTCGCGAGCGGGCTGGCCTTCTGCGAGTTTGAATACAAGGTGGGCGGACCGGGCGGCACGGTCTTCACCGCCGAAGGTTCCAGCGGCGGCCCCTCGGCGCTGGACGACAAGCCGGCTTGGCAGTCGCTGGTGCACGGTGCGGCCAGCGACGGCGTGCGCGACATCCCGGACGTGGCCCTGTTCGGCGGCAGCTACGGCGGCTACACGTGGGCGCTGCTGTGCATGCAGCAAGACAACTGCGTGCCCGGCCTGACCAATGGCGTGTCGGGCGAGGCCGGCACTTCGCTGTCCTCGCCGATGTTCGCCGGCATCCAGGCGCTGGTGGACCAGGCGGTGGGCGGCAAGAGGCAGGGCGTGGCGGCCGCCACGCTGTATCCGCTGGCGGCGAAGGAGTACGGCGCGGCCGCGGGCAAGGCGCCCGCCAGCCTCGCGGCCTGCAATGCCGACAACGGCACCAAGGGCACCGGCGGCTGCGTGTTCCATAACGTCACCCGCGGTGGCATTTCGACCAACTGCTACAACGGGCTGAGCGGGGGCCAGATGTTCAGCACGCCGGATTGCTACAACTACGCCGGCCCCTACGGGCTGATGTCCACCAATGCCGGCACCTATGCCGAGGCCTATCCCGCGCAGCCGGGCTGGAGCTTCGCCTCCGGTCTCGGCTCGGTGAATGCGGCGAATCTGGTGAAGGCCTGGAAGGCCTACGCGGCGGCGGAGAAGTGAGCAGGAGTTGAGGCATCGACGTTCCCCGGCGGCGGGATCGCCGGGGAACGCGCCAAGCCCGCGCGTCAGTCCATGCGTGGCTGCGGCGTGTCGAGCATGCGCACGAATGCATCGGCGATCACCGTAGTGTCGAAATGATGCTGCACGAAGTCGCAAGCGGCACTGCCCATGGGTCGGCGCGTGCCGTCGTCGCACAGCGCGAGGATGGCGTCGCGCCAGGCGTCGACGTCGCCCGGCGGCAGAAGCAAGCCGGTGACGCCGGGCTGCAGGGTCTCGGGAATGCCGCCAGCCATGCTGCACAACGCCGGTACGCCGCAGGCCTGCGCCTCCACCGAGACGCGGCCGAACGTCTCCGGCTCGAGGGAGGGGAGCGCCAGCATCGACAATGCGTTGTAGTACGAATGCGCGTCGTCGACCCAGCCGAGCACATGGTGGCGGTGCGTCAGCGGGAGCGCGGCGATGCGCTCCTGCAGCCTTTGCGTGTCGATGCCGTCGCCCAGCCACAGGCAATGCAGCCGCGGTTCGCGTGCCATCGCTGCGTCGGCAGCCTCGAGCAGGGTGAAGATGCCCTTCCAGGCGAGCATGCGCCCGGTGTAACCGAGCACGATTGCGTCTTCGTCCAGTCCCAGCACATGCAGCAGCGCTGAGCGCTGCGTCGCATCCGGACGGAACAGGCCGGTGTCCACCGGGTTGTACAGCACCTGCACGCGTGCGGCCGGCATGCCGTGCTCGATATAGTTGCGGCGCGCGTATTCGGACACCGCGAAGAAGCGCTGGGCGCAGCGCGCCACCAGGTGCGCCGAGAGCCGGTTCATCGGCTTCAGGCGATGGCGGAACAGCGCCACCGGGATGCCGAGCAGGCGGCCGACCAGGATCAGCGGCCAGTATTCCTTGCCGAAGTCGCCTACCAACCAGTCTGGCCGAAGCCGGCGCTCGGCGGCGATCGTGGCGCGATAGCCGCGCAGGTCGAATACGTTGCGGAACTGGCCCGGATGCAGGCGCACCGCGGAGCCCTTCAGCGCCTGCGCCACCGGCGCGCCCGGGTACACCACCGCCTCGACCTCGTGGCCGGCGGCAACCAGCGCCTGAGCCAGCGCCACGAAGTGGACTTCGGCGCCGCCATGCTCGCGGGTCGTGCCGACAAACAGGAACTTCATGCGCGTCGGTCCTCGTAGCCGGTGAGCGCACGCCAGGCGAACTGCGGCAGGACATGGCTGCGCGCCACCGCCACGCGCGGCAGTCGCCACAGATCCATGCCCGGCTGTGCGCGGCCACGGCGGATCGTGGTCGCGGCCGCGTAGCCGGCGTCCCGCGTGGCGGCGACCACGCGCTCGTCGTGGTCGCCGTAGGGGTAGCAGAACTGGGTCACCGGCGCGCCGAGCACGTCCTCCAAGTCGGCCTTGTTGCCGGCGGTCTCGTCGCGCAGTTGGGTGTCGCTGCATTGCCGGAGGCGCGGATGCGTGCGGGTGTGCGCGCCCACTTCCATGCCGGCCTGGTGCCAGGCGCGCAGTTGCGCGGCGTCCATCATCGGCTTGCGCACGCCGAGCTTGGCGTCGTCCCAGTCGTTGTAGCGGCCCAGTGCGCCGCTGACCGCGTAGCAGGTGGCGCTGAAGCCGTTGCGCTGCAGCACCGGCAGGGCATTTTCCAGATTGTCCGCGTAGCCGTCGTCCAGCGTGATCGCCACGACGCGGCCTTGCCGCTCGCCGCGCAGGTAGGGCATCGCCGCGTCCATCGACAGGCCGGCGTAACCGAGCCGCTTCAGCAGCGCCATCTGTCGCGCGAACGAGCGCGGATGCACGTACAGGCTGCGCCAGCGATGCAGCTCGTGCGGCGCCGCTGCGATGTTGTGGTACATCAGGATGGGGACGGGCATGACGGCGATGCTCAATAGATGGACGGCGCACCGGGCGGGCGGGTCTTGAAGCGCTTGTGCACCCACAGGTACTGCTCGGGCGCCTCGCGCACCATCTGCTCGATGCAGGCGTTGATGCGCGCGGTGTCGTCCGATGGGCTGGGTCCGGGGAAATTCTCCAGCGGCGCGCCCAGGCGCAGCGCGTAACCCTGGCCGTCGGGCAGGCGGCGATGGAAGAACGGGATCACCGCGGCGCCGGACAGCCGCGCCAGATGATGCGTGGCGGTGATGGTGGCCGCCGGCACGCCGAAGAACGGCACGAAGGCGTTGTCCTTGCTGCGCATGTCCTGGTCGGGCGCGTACCACAGCGTGCCGCCGGCTTTCAGGTACTTCACCGTGCCGCGGATGTCGTCCTTGTCGAACATGGCGTCGGCGTAGCCGAGGCGCGCGCGCAGCACCACCCACTCGAACACCGCGGAATCCATCTTGCGGTACATGCCGGCGATGCGGATGCGTCGCGAGACCAGCCGTGCGCACAGCTCCAGGTGCGAGAAGTGCCCGCCCACCAGCAGCACGCCGCGGCCCTCCGCGCGGGCGGCTTCGAGATGTTCGAGGCCTTCGATGGTTATCGGCACGCGCGTGATCGCGCGCTCCGAACCCAGCCAGCCCAGCGCGAACTCCATCAGCATCAGGCCGAGGTCGCGCAGATGGGCGTCGACCAGCGTGGCCTGCGCCCCACCGTCGAGCTCGGGAAAGCACAGCGCGATGTTGGTTTCCGCCACTGTCCGCCGCGCGGACGGCACGCGCTGGATCAACCAGCCCAGCGCACCGCCCAGCGCCATCAGCGCACGATACGGCAGCCGCGCCACCGCCCGGATCACGCCCACGCCCAACCAGGCCAGCCAGTGGCGCGGCGCGAGCAGGGCGCGCTGGAAATCGGGGCGTGGAGTGCCGGGCATCCGCGGCATTGTAATGGACGTCCCTGCTTGCCCCGTATACTCGTGCGCTGCTTCCGGAGCCCGCCGTTGCGTTATCTCTACACCCTCGCGATGTATTTGGTGACGCCGCTGATCGTGCTGCGGCTGGCGCTGCGCGGGTTCCGCTCGCGGCCTTACTATTGGCGCTGGGCCGAGCGCTTCGGCTTCTTCAAGGCGCCGCCGGAGCTGCGCGGCAGCCTGTGGGTGCATGCGGTGTCGGTGGGCGAGGTGAACGCGGCCGAGCCACTGATCAAGGCGCTCCAGCGCGATTATCCGAATGCGCCGCTGGTGGTGACCACGGTGACGCCCACCGGCACCGCGCGCGTGCAGCAGCTGTTCGGCGACGGCGTGTTCCACGTCTACCTGCCCTACGACCTGCCATATGCGGTGAACCGGTTCCTCCGCGGCGTGCGGCCGCGGCTGGCGCTGATCGTGGAAACCGAGATCTGGCCGAACCTGTACTTCGCCTGCCGGCGCCGCAGCGTGCCGCTGATGATCGTCAACGCGCGCCTGTCCGAGCGCTCGCTGCGCGGCTACCGGCCGCGACCCCTGCGCGGCATGGTGCGCGCGGCGTTGGGCTGCGTGGATCTGGTGGTGGCGCAATCCCGCGCGGACGCCGCGCGTTACCGCCTGATCGGTGCAGCGGCGGAGCGCATCGTGGTCGGTGGCAACCTGAAGTACGACATGCCGGTGCCACAGGAAGCGCCGGCGGCCGGCGCGCACCTGCGCGAGCACTGGGGTGCGCGCCGGCCGGTGTGGATCGCGGCCAGCACCCACGAAGGCGAGGAACAGTCCGTGCTGGAGGCGCACTTGGCGGTGTTGAAGCGCCTGCCCGACGCGCTGCTGCTGATCGCGCCGCGCCATCCCGAGCGTTTCCGTCCGGTGGAACATGCCGTGCGCAGCCTGGGTTTCGCCACCGGCAGCTACAGCGCCGATGGCATGCCCGCGCCGTCAAACCAGGTGTTCGTGATCGACGCGATGGGCCAGCTGATGCCGTTCTACGCCGCGGCAGGGCTGGCCTTCGTGGGCGGCAGCCTGGTGCCGATCGGCGGCCACAACGTGCTGGAGCCGGCCGCGCTGGGCACGCCGGTGCTGGTGGGGCCGCACACCTTCAACTTCGAGGAGATCACCGCCAGCCTGATCGAGGATGGCGGCGCGCTGCGCGTGCCGGACAGCAGCGCGCTGGGCGAGGCGGTGCTGCGCCTGCTGCGCGACGACGCGCACCGGCGCGCGATGGGCCTGGCCGCGCAGCAGGTGTTCGAGCGCGAGCGCGGCGCGGTGGGGCGGTTGATGCAGTTGATCGACGCGCAGCTGCAGGAGTGACGGCGTGCCGAAACGACACCGGCCGGGCAGTTGCCCGGCCGGTGTCGTTTCATTGCGGCGTTGCCGGCTTACTGCAGCAGGGCGTTGATGGTCTGCATGTCGCCGAGGCTGGCGGTGCCGGCGCTCTGCTTCAGCAGCAGGCGGTTCAGCACCAGCTGGTGACGCGACTGCGAGTAGCTGCTCTCCGCCTGGGTCAGGGTCTGGATCGCCAGCAGCACGTTGACCATGGTCTGCGTACCCACCTCGAAGCCGGCGCGGGTGGCATCCAGCGCCTTCTGCGCCGATTCCACCGCGGCCTTGCCCGACTGCACCTGGCTGACGCCGGCCAGCACCGAGCGGTAGTAGTTGAGCGTGTCGTGCTTCACCTGGCGGCGCTCGATCTCCTCCGAGTCCTGCGCGGCGTCGCGCTGGTAGATCGACTGGCGCACGCGCGACTGGGTGAGGCCGCCGGAGAAGATCGGCACGTTGAGGGTGAGCCCGATCGTGGTCTGCGATGGGATGTTGGAATGGATCGCCGCGTTCTCGTACCAGCTCGCGCTCTTGCCGTAGCTGACGTTCGCGGTGATCGTGGGCAGGTGGCCGGCGCGCGCCGCGGTGATGTTGTGCTCGGCGGCCGCCACGTTCTGCTTCTGCGCCAGCAGGTTCGGGTTGTTGATCAGTGCCTGCTTGACCCAGGCATCCGGATCGGCCGGGTCGGGCGAGTTCATCGGCAACTCGTCACGCAGCTTCTTCAGGTTGCCGGTGGGCTTGCCGGTGATCTGGCTCAGCGCCTCGCGGTCGTTGTCCAGCGTGTTCTGCGCCGCGATGGTCTGCGCCTTGGCCGCCTCATAGTAGGACTTGGCCTGGTACACGTCGGTGATCGCCGACAGGCCGACCTTGTAGCGCTGGTTGGACTGGTCGTACTGCTGCTTGAATGCGTCCTCGTTGGCCTTGGCGAAAGTGAGCTGGTCCTCGTCGGTGAGCACCGTGAAGTAGGCGCCGGTGACGCGCACGAACAGGTTCTGCAGCGCGGCCTGGTACAGCTCGTCCTGCGCCTCCGCCGAGGCGTGCGCCGCCTTGAGGTTGGCGTACTTGCTGAAGTCGAACACGGTCTGGCTGAGGTTGAGGTTCAGGCTGCGCGTGCGGCTGTGGCCGAACGTGCTGGAGCTGATGAACTGGCCGGGATTGTTCGGATCCTGGATGCGGCCGCCGCTGCCACCGTTGGTCTGGCTCAGCGAGAGGCTGCCGTCGATCTGCGGCAGCAACAGCGCGCGCGCCTGGTCGACCCCTTCGCCGACGGAGAGGCGGTTGGCGTCGGACTGGGCCAGCACGGGATCGTTGGCGCGGGCCTCGCGGTAGGCGTCGAGCAGGTCTTCGCCATGGCTGGGCAGCGAGACGGCGGCCAGGGCCAGTGCCAGGGTGAGCAGCTTCAAACGCATGGGTTGCCTCGTGGGGAAGTCGATGTCGGTCGGTGGGGTGTTCAGAACACGAAACGCGACGACGGCGTGGCGTGGGCGAGGTAGGGCAGGTCGGTCTCGAACAGGCCTTGCTCGCGCTGGCGGCCTTCGCCCTCGTGGACGATCAGCACGGCCTGCTGCGCGGGCGACTCGCCGCGGATCACCAGCAAGCGACCGCCCGGCTTGAGCCAGCCGAACCAGCGCGCGGGCGTCTCGGCCACGGCGCCCGTGGCGACTACGACGTCGAACTGGCCGTCCGGCTGCCAGTCGCGCACGGCTTCGCCAGTGTGCAACCGCGCGTTCGTCGCGCCGGCGGCCTGCAGGCGCTGGCCGGCGGTGGCGGTGAAGTCGGCATGGATGTCGACGCTGACGACCTCGGCCGCGAGCCCGGCGAGGCAGGCGGTGAGGAAGCCCGAGCCCGTGCCGATCTCCAGCACGCGCTCGCCGGGCTGGAGATCAAGCGCTTGCAGCACGCGGCCTTCCAGCACCGGTTTCATCATCACCTCGCCGTGGCCCAGCGGCAGGCAGAGGTCGGCGAAGGCGAGCTGGCGATGTTCGGGCGCCACGAAATCCTCGCGCCGCACGCGACCGAGCATGTCCAGCACGCGGCCGTCCAGCACCTCCCAGGGACGCACCTGGTTCTCCACCATGTTCGTCCGCGCCTGCTCGAAGTTCATCGCCATGTCTGCCGGGTTCCGTGAGTGTCGAAAAAAGACCTGAAAGGATAAGGGCTTGGCCTCGCCTCGACAATGACTAGACTGCGGCCCGCGCTCCGTGTCACGAAGTGCCGGAAGTCACCGCGATGCGCTGACTTAAGTCATGCCCCGGACCGTGTCCGCGGACACTCTGCCGCCTGTCGACTGGAAATAATTGAACCAATGCGTATAATAAAGTCCATGTACCGTTTTGGGAAGGCTTGGACATGAGCAGCATCTCGCCGGTCAGGTCGCAGGGACCGGGGCGACCGAAAGACCTTGAGAAACGCGCGGCGATCCTCGCCGCGGCCAAGGCGCTGTTCATCCGCAACGCCTTCGCCGGCACCAGCATGGACGCCATCGCTGCCGAGGCCGGGGTCTCCAAGCTCACCGTCTACAGCCACTTCGGCGACAAGGACAACCTGTTCCGCGAGGTGATCCGCGCGCGCATCGAGGACTTGCTGCCGGAAAACACCTACGACTACGACCCACAGGCCCCGATCGAGCAGACCCTGCTGCGCGTGGCGCTGATTCACGCCCGGCTCGACTGCGACCAGGAGACCGTGGGCACCTTCCGCGCCATCCTCGGCGACTGCCGCCAAGGCAATCCGCGCTTCGGCCGGCTGCTGTGGGAAGAGGGCACCTTGCGCACGCACGGTCTGATGGAACGCCTGCTGCAGCAGGGCGTTGACGCCGGCCAGCTCGCCATCGACGATGTGCCGCGCGCCTGCGTGCAGTTCTTCGCGCTGATCAAGGGCGACCTGTTCATGCGCCGCATGTTCGGCTGCGTGGATTGCGGCGAGAGCTACGCCGCCGAGATCGAGGCCACCGCCCGCGCCGGCGTGGCCACCTTCCTGCGCGCTTGGGCGCCGCGCTGAACCGTGCTGCGCGGGCCGCACTCGCGGCGGCCCACCGTTTCGTGCTGCAATAGCCGTTCCAGAAGCGGGGGTGCCGGCGCAACGGTCGGCTGAGAGAGTCCCTTCGAACCTGATCCGGTTAGCACCGGTGTAGGGAGCTTCGCCGCACGACGTTCCGCCTGTCGTGCTCCGGCGCCAACGCTTCGCGCGCGAACTCCATCGCGCAGAGACCGCACGCATGTGCGGATTTCCCATGCAAGCTGCCGGACCTAAGCCGATGAATGCCCAGCTCTCCGATCTCGCGCGCGCCGCGCAGGAACTCTCCGAAGCCGTGACGCGGCCGATTCCCGGTTCGCGCAAGGTCCATGTGCAAGGCAGTCGCGCCGACCTGCGCGTGCCGCTGCGCGAGATCGCGCAGGCCGACACGCCGGCGATGTTCGGCGTGGAGAAGAATCCCGCGATCACCGTCTACGACACCTCCGGCCCGTACACCGATCCCGACTACCGCGTCGACCTCGCCGCCGGCCTGCCCGCGCTGCGCGCGGCCTGGATCGCCGGGCGCGGCGACACCGAGGCGCTGGACGGGCGCAGCTCCGAATTCGGCCGCCGCCACGCGAGCGCGCCGGAACTGGCTGCGATCCGCTTTCCGCAACTGCCCACCCCGCGTCGTGCGAAGGCCGGCGCCAACGTCACCCAGATGCACTACGCGCGCCGCGGCCTCGTGACGCCGGAGATGGAATACATCGCGATCCGCGAGAACCAGCGCATCGAGGCGCTGGGCGACAGCGCGCTGCGCGTGCAGCACCCGGGGCAGTCGTTCGGCGCCGCGATCCCGCGCGTCATCACGCCGGAATTCGTGCGCGACGAAGTGGCGCGCGGCCGCGCCATCATCCCGGCAAACATCAACCACCCTGAAAGCGAGCCGATGATCATCGGCCGCAACTTCCTCACCAAGATCAACGCGAATATCGGTAATTCCGCAGTGACGTCGTCGATTGCGGAAGAGGTCGAGAAGATGGTGTGGTCGATCCGCTGGGGCGGCGACACCGTGATGGATCTCTCCACCGGCAAGCACATCCACGAGACGCGCGAATGGATCCTGCGCAACTCGCCGGTGCCGATCGGCACGGTGCCGATCTACCAGGCGCTGGAGAAGGTCGGCGGCGTGGCCGAGGAGCTGACCTGGGAGCTGTTCCGCGACACGCTGGTCGAGCAGGCCGAGCAGGGCGTGGACTACTTCACCATCCACGCCGGCGTGCTGCTGCGCTTCGTGCCGCTCACCGCGAAGCGTGTCACCGGCATCGTCTCGCGCGGCGGCTCGATCATGGCGAAGTGGTGCCTGGCCCACCACCGGGAGAACTTCCTCTACACGCACTTCGAGGACGTCTGCGAGATCATGAAGGCGTATGACGTGTCCTTCAGCCTCGGTGACGGCCTGCGGCCGGGCTGCATCGCCGACGCGAACGACGCGGCGCAGTTCGGCGAGCTGGACACGCTGGGCGAGCTGACGCGGATCGCGTGGAAGCACGACGTGCAGACCATGATCGAAGGCCCCGGCCACGTGCCGATGCAGCTGATCAAGGAGAACATGGATCGCCAGCTGGAGAAGTGCGGCGAGGCGCCGTTCTACACGCTGGGGCCGCTCACCACCGACATCGCGCCGGGCTACGACCACATCACCAGCGCGATCGGCGCGGCGATGATCGGCTGGTTCGGCACCGCCATGCTCTGCTACGTCACGCCGAAGGAACACCTGGGCCTGCCGAACAAGCAAGACGTGCGCGACGGCATCATCGCCTACAAGATCGCCGCGCACGCGGCGGATCTCGCGAAGGGCCATCCCGGCGCGCAGGTGCGCGACAACGCGCTCAGCAAGGCGCGCTTCGAGTTCCGCTGGGACGACCAGTTCAACCTCGGCCTCGATCCGGAGAAGGCCAAGGAATTCCACGACGAGACGCTGCCGAAGGACGCGCACAAGAGCGCACACTTCTGCTCGATGTGCGGCCCGAAGTTCTGCTCGATGAAGATCACCCAGGACGTGCGCGACTACGCCGCCGAGCACGGTACCGGCGAAGCCGAGGCGCTGGCCGAAGGCATGGCCGAGAAGGCCGCCGAGTTCCGCGCGCAGGGCGCCGAGGTGTATCGCAAGGCCTGACATCGCGCAGGCAACGCATCGACGAGGCCGGGTGAAGCCCTTCACCCGGTTTTTTCGTGTGCGTGCCTAGGCTGGGCGGACTTTCACGCACAGTCCCAGGAGTCAGCCATGTCCAAAGCCAAGCCTTTCGTCAGCGACATCGAAGCCATCCGCAAGCGTGCGCGTCAGGACATCGACAAGGGTGCGATGACCGCGGGCTACAAGGCCGACCGCGCCACCGTGGTGAAGCTGCTCAACCACGCGCTGGCCACCGAGATCGTCTGCGTGCTGCGCTACAAGTACCACTACTACATGGCCTCGGGCATCCATTCGCAGGCGATCAAGCAGGAGTTCCTGCAGCACGCGAACGAGGAGCAGGGCCACGCCGACCTGATCGCCGAGCGCATCACCCAGCTCGACGGCAAACCCGATTTTTCGCCCGAGGGGCTGGCCACGCGCAGCCATTCGGACTACGTGGAAGGCGAGGACATCGTCGACATGATCAAGGAGGACCTGGTGGCCGAGCGCATCGCCATCGACAGCTACCGCGAGATGATCGACTACGTGGGCACCGCCGACCCCACCACCCGCCGCGTGCTGGAAAGCATCCTGGCGATGGAGGAAGAGCATGCCGAGGACATGAACACCTTGCTGGAGCAATTGGGCAAGAAGGGCGAGCCGGCGAAGCCGGCGCCCGCACATGGCAAACGGAAGTGAGAAGCGAGAAGGCAAGGTGCATGCCTTCCCCCACTTCTCGCTCTTCTCGACTCACTTCGCTTCCATCATTTCACGGCCGCGCATGGAGGCTGCAAATGTCGCAGTGGATCGAGCGACCCTGCCGTCTCACCAGCCGGCCAGCACCAGCTTTCCGATGCTGGCGCCCGATTCCAGCCGGCGATGCGCCTCGCGCAGGTTCGCCGCGTTGATCGGACTCAGCGCCTCGCGCTGGATGCTCTTCAGCTCGCCCGCATCGACCAGAGCGGCCACCCGCGCGAGGATGCGGCCCTGTTCGGCCATGTCCGGCGTCCTGAAGCGCGCACGGGCGAACATCATTTCCCAGTGGATGCCGATGCACTTGGCCTTGTACGGATCGCCGATGCGCAGTGCGCCCTTCGGTTCCACGATCAGGCCCACATGGCCCTGTGGCGCCAGCAGCGTGCCGAGATCATCCCAGTAGCGGTCGGTATCGGCGAGGTTGAGTGCGGCGTCGATCTGTTCGAAGCCCGGTGCGGCGAGCTGCGGCACCAGCGGTTCGCGATGGTTGATGACGTGCTGCGCGCCCATCGCGCGGCACCAGTCCACGGTCTCGGGACGCGAGGCGGTGGCGATCACGCTGAAGCCCGCACGCCGCGCCAGCTGGATCGCGATCGAGCCCACGCCACCTGCGCCACCGATCACCAGCAGCGACTTGCCCTTGCCGCCCTGCCCGCTGTCGAACGGCATGCGCTGGAACAGCAGTTCCCATGCGGTGATCGCCACCAGCGGCAGCGCGGCGGCAGCGGCGAAATCCAGCGAACGCGGCATCGCCGCGGCGAGTCGCGCGTCGACCAGCTGGAACTCGGCGTTGCTGCCCGCGCGGGTGACATCGCCGGCGTAGTACACGCGATCGCCGGGGCGAAAACCCTCGACAGCCGCGCCCACGGCGTCGACCACACCGGCGGCGTCGTAGCCGAGCACCTTCGGCTGCGCTTCCACCTGCGACTTCGGCGCGCGGACCTTGGTATCGACCGGATTCACCGAGACGGCTTCGACGCGGACCCGCAGGTCGTGCCCGCCGGGTGCGGGCTGCGGCAGTTCCACGTCGACCAGCGAGTCGGGATCGTCGATGGGCAGGTAACGGGTGAGGGCGACGGCTTTCATGGGTTCGACTCCGTGGGAACGGGAAGGGCGGCCACCGGCGGCGGATTGCGCTCGGCGAACGGGCCGTTCCAGTAAGGGTAGTAGGGATAGGGTGGCACCACCGCGCTGACGGCATCCAGCAGTGCCATCTGTCCCGGCGTGAGGTTCCAGCCCGCCGCGCCGAGGTTGTCGACGAGTTGTGCCTCGTTGCGCGCGCCGATCAACACGCTGGACACGGTGGGGCGCTGCAGCAGCCAGTTGATCGCCACCTGCGGCACGCTTTTGCCGGTTTCCGCAGCGACGCTTTCCAGCGCGTCGATCACGCGGTACAACCGCTCCTCATCCACCGGAGGCGCGAAGCCGGCGGTGTCGTGCAGGCGGCTGCCGGCGGGCAGCGGCTGGCCGCGGCGGAGCTTGCCCGTGAGGCGGCCCCAGCCCAGCGGACTCCACACGATGGCGCCCAAGCCCTGGTCCTGGCCCAGCGGCATCAGCTCCCATTCGTAGTCGCGACCGAGCAGCGAGTAGTAGGCCTGGTTGGCCACGAAACGCGTGCGGCCGTGGCGTTCGGCGGCGGCCTGCGATTTCATGATTTGCCAGCCGGCGAAGTTCGACACGCCGAGGTAGCGCACTTTGCCCGCGCGCACCAGGTCGTCCAGCGTGGACATCACCTCGTCCACCGGCGTCATCGCGTCGAAGTGGTGCAGCTGCAGCAGGTCGATCCAGTCGGTGTCGAGCCGCTTCAGCGCGCGCTCGACGCCGCGCACGAGATGATGGCGCGAGGCGCCCACGTCGTTCGGACCGTCGCCTGCACGGAGGCTCAGCTTGGTGGAGACGATCGCCCGCCCGCGCCGCCCCTTCAGCGCGGCGCCGAGGATTTCTTCGGAGGCGCCGTCCGAATAGACGTCCGCGCTGTCGAACAGGCTGGCGCCGGCGTCGAGGCAGAGGTCGACCAGCCGCTTCGCCTCGGCGGCATCGGTGCTGCCCCAGGCGCCGAACAGCGGGCCCTTGCCGCCGAAGGTGCCGGTGCCGAAGCCCAGCGCGGGTACCTTGAAGCCGGAACGACCGAGGAAACGGTATTCCATGGTGGTGCTCCTTGATGGGGAAGGTTCAGGCTTGCGGACAGGCTACGGCCGGCCGCGCAGCGTGTCGGCCGCGCAGCGCGTATGCCGCCAGCACGATGCCGATGGCCGTCACCAGCGCGGCGATCCACGGCAGCGCCGTCAGCCCGGCACCGCGCGCGATCGCCACGCTGCCCAACCACGCGCCCAGCGCATTGGCCAGGTTGAATGCGCCGATGTTGAGGCTGGAGGCCAGGCTGGGGGCATCGCTGGCCTGGCGCAGGATCCACAGCTGCAGCGGCGCCACGGTGGCGAACATCGCCAGGCCCAGCAGGCCGGTGAACAGCGTCATCGACCAGCGCGCGTGCTGCGCGAAGCCGAACACGAACAGCACCGCGGCCAGCGCGATGAGCGTGCCGATCAGCGCGCTGGACAGGCGGCGGTCGGCCAGCCGGCCGCCGAGCGGATTGCCGATCGCCATGCCGACGCCGAACACCAGCAGCACCGGCGAGACCATCGCGTCGCCGAAGCCGGCGACGCGGGTCAGCAGCGGCTCGATGTAGGTGTAGACCACGAACACGCCGGCGAAGCCGAACACCGTGGTGGCCAGGCCGAGCAGCACCGGTGCGCCCGCGATGGCGCGCAGCTCCGTGCCCAGCGCCGCCGGCGCGGCTTGGCTCCGCGTGGGCGGCACCAGCATGGCCAGCGCCAGCATCGCCAGCACGCCGATCGCGGTCACCGCCCAGAACGCCGCGTGCCAGCCGAAGTGCAGGCCCAGCCATGCGCAGGCCGGCACGCCGACGAGGGTGGCCAGGGCGAGGCCGTTGAACATGGTGGCGATGGCCGAGGCCTTGCGCTGCTCCGGCACCAGTGACGTGGCCACCACCGCACCCACGCCGAAGAAGGTGCCGTGCGCCAGCGAGGTAAGCACGCGCGCCGCCATCAGCGCGGCATAGCTTGTCGCGAGCGCGCAGGCGAGGTTGCCGAGGGTGAAGGTCGCCATCAGCCCCAGCAGCACTGCCTTGCGCGGCAGCCGGCGGGTGGCGAGGGTGATCGCCGGCGCGCCTGCGAACACGCCAATGGCGTAGCCCGAGATCAGCAGGCCGGCGGTGGCGATGCCCACGCCGAGATCGGCGGACACCTGCTGCAGCAGGCCCATGATCACGAACTCGGTGGTGCCGATGCCGAAGGCGCCGACGGCCAGCGCATACAGCGCCGGCGGGGTGCGGGAAAGCGGGGAGGCCATGGGGTCGCTCTGCTGGACGAAGTGTGCAGCCTAGGCACTTGCACTCTCAGCGAAAACCATCAGGATGGCGAATTGCTTTCAATGAAAGATTGATAATCATGGATCGACTGGACGACCTCGCCCTGTTCCTGCGCGTGCTGGACCAGGGCTCGATCAGCGCCGCCGCGCGCAGCTTGGACCTGTCCGTGGCGGTGGCCAGCCAGCGCCTGCAGCGGCTGGAGCGCGGGCTGGGCGTGCGCCTGCTGCAGCGGACCACGCGGCGCCTGCATCCCACCCCGGAAGGACGCCTGCTGGCCGAACAGGGCCGTGCCCTGGTGGAGGACCTGGACGCGCTGACCACCGACCTGCGTCAGAGCGCCTGCAGCGTGGCCGGCACCTTGCGCGTGACGATGTCGGCCGCGTTCGGCCGTGTCTACATCTCGCCGTTGCTGCCCGAGTTCCTCGCACGTCATCCGAAGCTGCGCCTGTTCGCGCATCTCAGCGACGAGCTGGTGGACGTGGTGGGTGCGGGCTACGACTTGGCCATCCGCATCGGCGCGCTGCACGACTCCAGCCTGGTCGCGCGCAAACTGGCTGCGAACCGGCGCGTGCTGTGCGCTTCGCCGGACTATCTGCGCCGGCACGGCAGTCCGCGCACTCCCGCCGATCTTGCACGGCACGAATGCGTACTGCTGTCCGGCCAGGACGTGTGGCGTTTCATCGACCGACGCGGGCACGAGCATGCCGTGCGCGTGCAGGGGCGGTTCGAAACCACCTTGGGCGAAGCGGTGCGCGATGCGGCGCTGGCCGGGCAGGGCATCGCCGTGCATTCGCTGTGGCACGTGCACGAGGCACTGGCCAAAGGGCGGCTGGAAGCGGTGCTGCCGGATTACGCCCTGCCCGAGAGCGGCATCTGGGCGGTGACGCCGCAACGGCGGCTGGTGCCGCCGCGGGTGCGTGCGTTCACCGACTTTCTGGTCGAGAAACTGGGCGACCCGCCGCCCTGGGAGCGGGGCACGGCGCTGAAGACGACGGCCACGAAGCGCACGCGCCGCGGCTGAAGCGCGCAAAAGAAACGGCGCGCCGCCGGCTGGCGACGCGCCGTCGATTCGGCGGAATCAGGCCTTGGAAGCCTTGTAGCGAGCGATACCGGCGGTGATCTCGGCCTTCGCCGAGTCGGCGCCTTCCCAGCCCTCCACCTTCACCCACTTGCCCTTCTCCAGATCCTTGTAGTGCTCGAAGAAGTGGCCGATGCGCTCCAGCCAATGCGGCGAAACGCCCTTGATGTCGTTGATGTGGGCGTAGCCGGGGAACACCTTGGGCGAGGGGATCGCCAGCAGCTTCTCGTCGCTGCCGGCCTCGTCGGTCATCTTCAGCATGCCGACCGGATGGCAGCGGATCACCGAGCCCACGGTCAGCGGCAGCGGCAGGATCACCAGCACGTCCAGCGGATCGCCGTCGCCGCCCAGCGTGCCCGGCACGTAGCCGTAGTTGCAGGGATAGCGCATCGGCGTGGACAGGATGCGGTCCACGAAGATCGCGCCCGACTCCTTGTCCACTTCGTACTTGACCGGCTCGGCATCCTTGGGGATTTCGATGATGACGTTGATTTCGTCCGGCACGTTGCGGCCGGCGGGAACCAGGTGCAGACCCATGGGATGTCCTTGCGCGATTTCTGGGTGGGAAAGCCCGCAAGGATACGCCACTGGCTGCTGTGATGCAGCAGTGAAAGCTGAATGCCGCTGCCGAACGGCCTGCGTGCGCATCGACGACGAGCGGTCGCGTGGCTCCCCCTGCAGGCAAGGGGAGGAGACAAATCGCCGACGGATTCGCTCAATACGGCCTCTCGCGCAGCCACTTGGTGGCGATCCACTTCTCGCCGCGCTGCACCGGCAGGCCGGCGTGCAGCGAGCTGGCGTCGCCGCCCTCGTAGGCGAAATAGACGGCTGAACCGCGCAGCGCGGTGACGGTGAGGCCGACTTCGGGGAAGGCGGTGCCGCCGCCGGCCTCGGGCGTGTTGAGGTACATCACCACGCTGGCGATGCGCTGGCCGCCGCGTGCGGTGATCGTGGCGTAGCCGGGCTGGTCGGGGTCGAACCAGTCGTAATGCGGCTGGTACTCCTGGCCGGGCAGGTAGTGCAGGATCTGCAGGCCCTCGCCATGGCTCACCGGGATGTCGAGCAGTTCGGCGATGCGTTGTTCCAGCCGCGCCACCGGCGGCAGCTCGCCCAGCTTGAAGAACATGCCCACGCTGGTGCGCCGGTGGTCGATCTGCTGCTTGCCGGCCGCGTCCACGGTGAGCGCACGCGCCAGGCGCGGCTGGGCCAGTGCGATCAGCTCGTCGCATTCCTCGCCCGAGAGCAATCCGTCGAGCACGCGCAGCGCCGGCCGGTTCATGCTCAGCGCGACCTTCACCTCGCGCTCGCCCACCTTGGCCAGTGGCCCGTCGGGATGTCGCGTGCGGCGTCCGGCCGGCGGGGCGGCATCCGCCTGCAGGGCAGCCAGCGGCAGCTGCAGCACCTCGGCCACGATGGCGCGGCTTTGCCGCGGCTCGTAGCCATGTGCCCGCATCAGTTCGAGCACGTCCTGCGGGCCGTGGCCGGCACGCGTGGTGGCGAGGATCCATTCACGCAGTTCGGGGCTGATCGCGGTGCGGGTGTTCATGGCATGAGGCGGGTCGTGGGCTCGCCCAAGCTTACTTCACGAGCTCTGGCGCGGCCGAACCGGTGCGGCCGCGTGCGATGCGGCGCCAGGGGCGCGCCATGGCAAGGTCCAGGGCATTCCAGCAAGTCGACGGGTGGTTCAATCGGCATTGGCCGGAGCCGCGTCCAGACACTCGCCGAACAGTCGCATCGCCTCGCGCAATTCGGTGGTCGACAGGTTGCAGTAGCCGAGCAGCAGGCCGGGTCGGGCCGGTGGCGCGAGGTAATGCGGCGCGATCGGATGCAGGCCCAGCCCGCGATCGTGTGCGTATGCAATCAGCGCCTCGGCGCACGCGTGGTCGTAACCGTTCAGCCACGCCACCACATGCATGCCGGCCGGTGAATGCACGATCTGCACGCGTTCGCCGGCGTGGCGGCGCAGGCCTTCGATCAACGCTTCGCGGCGGGTCTTCAGTTCCCGGCGAGCATGCCGCAGGTGCCGCTCGAAACCGCCGCTTTCCATGAAGTGCGCCAGCGCCGCCTGCTCGATGCCGGGGGACGACATGTCGATGAGGTACTTGGCGGTGTTGAAGTCGTTGCACAGTGCCGTCGGCAGCACCATGTAGCCCAGGCGCAACGCGCCGAACAAGGTCTTGGAGAAGGTGCCCACGTAGATCACGCGGTCGCTCTCGTCGAGCGAGCGCAGCGCGGCCAGCGGGTGGCCGTCGTAGCGCAGTTCGCCGTCGTAGTCGTCTTCGACGATCCAGCAGCGCTTGCTGGCGGCGTAGCGCAACAGTTCGAGCCGGCGCGGCAGCGACATCACCGCGCCCGTGGGGAACTGGTGCGAGGGCGTCACGCTGATCAGTTTCGGCGGCACGTCCGGCAAGTCACTGCAGACCAGGCCGTCGTCGTCGGTGCGCACCGGATGGAAGTTCGCGCCGTGCGCGTCGAGGACGTGATGGGCGCCGAAGTAGTGCGGCTCCTCCAGTACCACGGTGTCGCCTTCGTCGAGCAGCGCGCGCGCGCACAACGCATAGGCTTGCTGGGTGCCGGTGACGATCAGCAGGTTCTCCGGGCGCGCCTGCACGCCGCGTCGGCGCGCCAGGTAGTCGCAGATCTGCTGGCGCAGAGCCGGCAAGCCCCACGAACTGGTCACCTTGAGCGACGAGTAGGCGGCCGCGCGCGCCAACTCGCGTCCCCACGCGGCGTTCAGCGCGGGATTGGTCACCGGATCGCCGTACAGCAGGTCGTAGCGCAGGCCGTGATGCATGCCCGCGATACCGCGGTTCCGCAATCGCCGGGCACGTTCCGCGTAGCGCGACGCGGGGGGAACGATCTCGCCGTCGGCGGGTTGCAGGGCCGGCGCGATCTGCAGGCGGGTCACGTAGCTGCCCGAACCGACCCGGCCGTTGATGAAGCCTTCCGCGCGCAGCTGCTCGTAGGCGGCCAGCACGGTGGTGCGCGACACCTCGAGCTCCTGCGCCAGTTCGCGCGTGGGCGGCAGGCGCGCGCCGGCGACCATGCGACCATCGAGGATGGCACCCTTCAGCGCGCGGGTCAGTTGTGCGTACTGCGGCCCGTCGCCGTCCAGGTCGAGGAACATGCAAGCGCACTCTCGGATGGGGAGTCGGAGGGTGGAGGTTCGACTGCGGCAAGAGTTTGCGCACAATGATCGGAGTACGGCAACACCTGCGTAACCCATGGCCTCGCACGTTCCTGCGATCGCGGCCTGCATGTTGGCCAGGCCGTGCTCGAAGTCGAAATTCATCGAATGCACACCCACCGCCAAGCCTCTGCCCTTGCAGTTCTCGCGCAACCGTTCGACACGCGGCAACGCGCGCACGCAGTCGATGCGGGAACACGCCCTGAAATCGACGGCACCCGCTTGCCGCGCAGGCTGATGGCAGCGAGTTGAACCCGTGGTCGATGCCGGGAGCCCGAACGCCTGCGCAAGCACAGGCGCTGGCGCCACGAGGACTCCTCTGGACGCGAGGCCCGGCAGCCATCCCGCGAACAGTGGTGGGCTTTTCACGGCATCGATCCCGCATCGAAAGCGACGCCGGTGTCCGCGGCGGACACCGGCGTCAGGGCTGCATGGCGCCCGGCCGATCGAGGCCGGGCTGGTGCTGCGACAGCTCAGTAGTCGTAGGTCACCGAAAGCCGCACGGTGCGCGGCGGGTTCCAGAAGATGCCCTGCCCGTAGCTGTTGTTGATCGAGATGATATGGGTGGCACTGTCGTAGGCGGCTTCACCGACGGGCTGGGTCTGGATGGCCCGCTGCTGGTTCAGCGCGTTGAAGATGTCCAGGTTGATGCCGAGCTTGTGGTCGGCGAACGCCGGCATGTAGTGCACGCCGAGGTTGAGCAGCTCCGTCCACGGCGTATGGCCCACGGATCCGGGCGGGATGCGCACCCCGTGGCACCAGTGGTAGTTGCCGGCGCCGCCGAGGTTGTAATTGGTGGGGTCGCCGGTGCCCGAAGGTCCGTAGTAGCCCAGGCATTCCTTGGGGAAGCCGGACTGCACCAGCAGCACGGCGGAGACCAGCCATTCCGGCGTGATCTGGTAGGCGCCGCGGAAGCGGAACTGGTGCTTGCGGATGTTGCTCAGTTCGCCGTTCTGGCCGTCCATCAGCTGCCAGCTGTCCCAGTCCTCGGTCTTGGAGACGTCGGCCTGGCCGAAGTCGCTGCGCACCTGGCCCTCGGTGTTGCCGAAGCCGCGGCTGAAGGTGTAGTCGGCGCGCCCGTACCACTTGCCGTTGAACGGATGCTCGAGGTACAGGTCCAGCGAACCGATCTTGCGGATCACGCCCTGCTGGTAGCCCCAGTCCTTCATGCTCATCGGCACGATGACCTTGTTGCTGCCGTCATCGGACACCACCAGCATGTCGTTGGTCAGGCCCGGGTTGATGAGGCGGCAGTACGAGGCGCCGTAGAGCGAGTCGGAGTACTTGCTCGGGTCCAGCCCCATGCTCGTCATCTTGGCGCCGATCTGCCCGGGCGAGCACTCGTCGTCGATCGCGGTCTTCAGGTCGCGCCACATCGCCTTGGCGCCGTAGACCCACTGGTCGCCGAGCTTCTTGTCGAAGCCGACGATGAACTCGTCCACGTACTCCGGCTTCAGGTTGCGCGCGGTGACCTGCTGCGGGTCCTTGGGCAGGCCGAATTCGCCGTCGGGCGAGGTCGGGTTGCCGACCTGGGTCAGGCCGGTCGGTATGCCGGTGGCCGGATCGATGCCGGTGTAGTTGTAGGTGGTGACGATATAGGTCGAAAGGTTGGCCGCGCGTTCGGCCGCGTTGTCCGGCAGCGCCAGGTAGTAGCGGCCGGCGTTGCCGTAGACCTTGAACGAGGAGTCGCCGAACACGTCCCAGCTCACGCCCAGGCGCGGTTCCCACTGGTTCTTCTCGTCGACGAAGGCCTGGCCGAGGTCGTTGTAGTTGGTGAAATGGTCGTTGCGCACGCCCACGTCCAGCAGCAGGTTCGGCGTGACCTGCCAGGTGTCCTGCAGGTAGTACGCCTTCTGGGTCATCGTCATGCTGGTGGCCCAGCCTTCCTCGCGCTTGCGCACGATGTCGCCCGGGTAGTAGCGCCAGTAGTAGTTGATCGACGGGTTGAACGGATTCTGCTGGTCCGGCCCCTGGTGGCTGGCCTTGTAGCTCATGTTGTCGATGCCGACGGACAGGTCGTGGTCGCCCAGCCTGTAGTCGAAATCGACGCGCAGGCCATGGGTGCCGTTGGTGGCCTGGGGCGAGGTCCAGTTGATGTTGGTCTGGCTGTTGACGATGCCGTTCGAGCCGGTGCCCGGCGGCAGCAGGGCAGGGTCCTGGTTGTCCGCGCGGGAAATGAACGGCAGCGGGCTGTGGTTCGCGTAGACGACCGGATCCTGGAAGCGGGCCTTGCCGTACAGGATGCTCAGTGTGGCATTGTCGGTGATGTAGCTGGTGAAGTGGCCGAGGTAGAACTGGGCGTTGTCCTTGGTGACGTCGTTGTTCGTGACGAAGGGCCCCACCTTCAACGTGTCGGTGTCGAACGCGTAGGACGAACCGGCGCCGATGCTCGAATTGTTCTTGAGCGCCGTCAGCTCCAGGATGTTGTTGTCGGTGATGTTCCAGTCCAGCTTGCCGTAGAACTTGGTGTCCTTGTCCCGGTTGTACTGGACGAGTTGGTTGGTGGCGAACTCCACGTTGGTGGAATGCGTCCTGGTGGTTTCGGCCGCCAGGAACAGGAACAGCTTGTCCTTGATCAGCGGGCCGCCGAGATAGGCAGAGTAGATCGTCTGCCACTGCTTGTTGTCGGCGCGGTACTGGTTCAGCGTGCCCGGCTTGCCGGGATTCTCCAGCTGGTAGGTGACGTTGCCGATCGGCGCGGGAATCTCCGGGTGGCCGTAGTAGTTGTTGACCGGGCTGCTCTCGAGGAAGCGCGGCTGCCACGCCACCTGGCCGCCGAAATGCCACTCGTCGGTGCCACGCTTGCCGAGCTGGTTGATCACGCCGCCGTCGGAGCGGCCGTACTTGGCGCTGTAGCCGCCGGTGAGCGTCTCCTGCTGGTCGATCGCGCCATAGGGCAGCTGGAAGCCGCCGAGGTTCTTGTAGGGCTCGCCGGTGTTGTAGCCGTTGACGTAGTAGGCGTTCTCGGTGACCGACGAACCGCCGAACGCGACGAGGGTGTTGTTGCCCGGGCCCATGAAGAAGCTGCTGCCCGCGACCGTGCCCGGCGCCAGCAGCGCGATGGACTCGGCGGTACGAGCGACTGGCAGTTTCTGCAGGTCGGCGGCGGTGATGATGGTGCTGGAGTTGACGCTGGACACGTCGATCGACGGCAACGCGTTAGCGACCACGCGCACGGCGCTCAGGTTCTGCGCGTTGGCGGCCGCGGCGAACGGGATCTCGATGCCGGTGGCGACGCTGACCGCCACGTTGTCGTGCGTGGCGATCGTCTGGCCGCCGTTGCGCAGGGTCACGGTGTACATGCCCACCGGCAGGGACTTGATGGCGTAGTGGCCGTCCGCGCCGACCGCCACCTCGCGCGCGACGCCCGAGGCGCTCTTCGCCAACACGGTTTCGCCGGTCGCCGCGGGCGCGGTGCCGAAGATGCTGCCGGTCGTGGCCTGTGCGTGGACCGGGTTCGTTGCGCCGAGGCCATACAAGGTGGCGGCCATGGCCAGGCTCAAGGCCGTGAAGGCCGGCTTTCGGCCGTGGCGACGATTTGCAACGTGCGTGCTGCTGTTCATGCAACTCCCCTCTCAGTGAGATGTGAAACCGGGTTCGCACCGGCGAATCCGGGCCGCATGGAATGCGGGTGCTTGTGGCGATCTGCTTCGTTTCTGGATGGCCATGCCGGTGGTTTCCGGACTCGGTCGGCGCCGGCGTCGCGGAATCGATCGCGCCCCTGCGGCACGCTCGATCACGCGATGAGGGTGCGGCGACCGCCGCGCAGGAGGTTGCCGAGCGTGGCGTGGAAAGCGATCAGCCGTTCGGCGTGCCCTGGCTCGCCGGCGCGTCCCAGCAATTCGTAGAGTTCGACCAGCACGTCGGCACGCTGCGACGGATCCAGCGAACCGCCGGCCAGGCCGATGTACGACTGCAGCAACCGCAACGTGGAGGCGAGCAGGCGCGCATCGACCGCTGGCATGCCGGCTTGCAGTACGGGCTCGATGGCGTCGGCACGAACCGGAGCGGCGGCGTGTGCCATCGCGACGGCAGGGCGCGGCTCCACGCGCATGGCCCCTTCGCCGGCAACCAGCCGGAGCAGCGAGATGCCGAGTGCCTGCGAGAGGATGACGCAGCGTTCGCGCGACATGTCGCTGTGGCCATCGCGCCAGTTGCGCACCGTGCCCTCGGAAACGCCGCAGCTCCGTGCGATGGCGCTGGCGCTGCCCTCGGTCCGGATCAGCCATTGGATGCGCGTGGACAGGCTCAGCGCGGTGTTCGCGGGCGCTTGCGATGGCGCCATGCGCGCGTCATCCGTGAATCCGTTGTGCGCGGTGCCGGATCCGCGCGGCGGACGTTCGAGGAACGAAATGCGTGCATGGGCCTCGTCACACATGAAGTCGGTCGTGGCGCCGTTTCCGGCGGCGGGGCGGGACGGACCCGCGCCGGGCGTTGCGGTCAGCGTTGACATGGACCTTTGCTCCGCGATCGTGGGAGGGGCGGACAAGGGGTTCGCCTGGGGCTGGGGAGAACCGCCAGGCGAACCGGACGCTTGCGCAGGGAATGGTTGGCGTCGCCGTCAACGCTTCGTTACGAAAGCATCCGGCGAGCAGCGTAGGCACGCGCAGCGGTGCGATATACGGCCAATTCGCGCGAAATCGTCAAAGCCATTCGGAGAATGTTGCGAGCCCACGGACGACTGCCGCGAGCGGTGCATGCGGCGCGTTGTGGCGGCATGGCCAAGCCGGCATCAGCGCGGCCCGGCTGCGGGTGCAGGTTTGGTGCGGGGGCGTTCCCACACAGCGGCGGCGCATGTGGTGCGCAGGGTTTGGCCATGGTGGCCGCGCCTGGCGATGGTGCGCGCTGAAACCGTGCGACGGCCACGCCAATGCCTGGAACGGACGTGCTCCGTTCCAGGCGATTTGCTTACGGGTGCCGGCTTACTTCAGTTCATTCCACAGGAAGTCGTACACCATCGCGTGCATGTGCGCGGACTGCTTGTTGTCCGCGCCGGCGCCGTGGCCGCCTTCCAGGTTCTCGTAGAACCACACGTTCGGGAGCCCTAAGCCTTCCATCTTCGCCGCCATCTTGCGTGCCTGCGCCGGGCCGACGCGATCGTCGCTGGTGGTGGTGTAGAACAGCACCGGCGGGTAGTGCGTTTCCGTGCGCAGGTTCTGGTAGGGCGAGAACGTCTTGATGAAGCTCCACTGCTTGGGATCGTCGGGGTTGCCGTATTCGGCGATCCACGAGGCGCCGGCGTCGAGGTGGATGTAGCGCTTCATGTCGAGCAGCGGCACCTCGCAGGCGATCGCGCCGAACAGCTGCGGGTACTGGGTGAGCATGTTGCCCATCAGCAGGCCGCCGTTGCTGCCGCCTTCGGCGCCCAGGTGCTTCGCGGAGGTGACGCCGCGCTTCACCAGGTCCTCGGCCACCGCGGCGAAGTCCTGGTAGGCCTTGGGCCGGTTCGCCTGCAGCGCGGCCTGGTGCCAGGCGGGACCGTATTCGCCGCCGCCGCGGATGTTGGCGACCACGTACACGCCGCCGCGATCCAGCCACGCGCGGCCGACGCTGCCGCTGTAGAACGGCTGCAGCGAAACCTCGAAGCCGCCGTAGCCGTACAGCAAGGTGCGGTTGCCGCCGTCGAGCTTCAGGTCCTTCGGCGCGATCTCGAAATACGGCACGCGGGTACCGTCCTTCGAGGTGACGAAGTGCTGGCTCACACTGAACTTCGAGGCGTCGAAGAAGGCGGGCTGATGCTTGATCGTCTCGGCCCTGCCCTCGCCCAGCACGCCGCGTTCCAGCGTGGGCGGGGTGAGGAAGCCGGTGACGGTGAGCCAGTACTCGTCGCTGTGGTCGGGGTCGGTGTCGACCACCGCCACCGTGCTCATCGCCGGCGCGCCGGGCATGGCCTCGCGCCGCCAGCCGCCGGCGGTTGCGGAACTTTCGGGGGGCGTCAGCACTTCCAGCTTGCTCTTGACGTCGTCCAGCACATCGAGGATCAGGTGGTGCCGCGTCCACGAGAAGTTGGAGAGCGCGGTGTGCGCATCGGGCTTGAACAGCACGGTGAAGGCGCGCTTGCCGGCGATGAAGTCGTCGAACTTCGCGGCGATCAGCGCGCCGTTGGGGTAGGTGGCGCCGCCCACCGTCCACGGCGAGCGCAGCGTCACCAGCAGCCACTCGCGGTGCGCATCGGCGCTCGCGTCGCTGGGGATGTCCAGCTTCACCAGCTTGCCGTCCTTGCGCAGGAAGGTCTCGCTGTGGAAGAAATCGGTGGCCACCTGCACGAAGTCGCGCTCGAAGCCGGGCGTGCGGTCGTGGAAGGCGCTCACCGCGAGGTCGTCGACCCTGCCCTCGTATACCGTGGTGGCGGCCGACAGCGGCGTGCCGCGCGTCCACTCCTTGGCGATGCGCGGGTAGCTGGACTTGGTCATCGAGCCGGGACCGAAGTCGGTGCCGACGTAGATGTGGTCCTGGTCGATCCAGCCCACCTCGGTCTTGGCGATCGGCAGCTCGAAGCCGCCTTTCACGAAGGACCTGGTGGAGGTGTCGAACTCGCGCACCGCCACCGCGTCGCCGCCGTCGGGCGACAGCGAGAGCAGGCAGCGCGTGTAGGCGGGTTTCAGGCATTCCGCGCCCTTGAACACCCAGCGCTTGCCCTCGGCCTTGTTGAGCGCGTCCACGTCCAGCATGGTTTCCCACCTGGGATCGGCCTTGCGGTATTCGGCCAGCGTGGTGCGGCGCCACAGGCCGCGCGGATGCGCCTTGTCCTGCCAGAAGTTGTAGAGGTACTCGCCCATGCGATGCACGTAGGGAATGCGTGCGTCGGAGTCGAGCACCTCGAGGATCTGGTTGCGCGTGCGGTCGAACCCGGCCGAGCTGGCGAAGGTCTTCTCGGTGATCGCGTTCTGCTGCTTCACCCAGTCCATCGCACGCGCGCCGTGGGTGGCCTCCAGCCACAGGTAGGGATCGTCGCTGCCGGCAGTCTGCTCGGCGGCCTGGGCGACGCCCGCGCCACCCACGGTGATGCCCAGCGCAAGGGCGAGCCAGAGGGAGGTCTTGGATGTCATGGAAGCTCCTTGGGTGTGCGGTGGAGGACTTGAGGAATGCTGGTGTTCTTTAGCTCGTCATCCCGGCCTGCGCCGGGATGACGGGCAAGGCCAGTGCAGCGGCAAGTGTGGGCGTAGCTTGCAGCGCGCGCGTGTGGCTGAAGTCAGGCACCCGAAAAGCGACAGGCCCCGCGAACGGGGCCTGTCGTCGTGCCGGATCGCTCAGTGCAGCAACGGAATGATCAGCAGCGCCACGATGTTGATGATCTTGATCAGCGGGTTCACCGCGGGGCCGGCGGTGTCCTTGTAGGGATCGCCCACGGTATCGCCGGTGACGGCGGCCTTGTGCGCTTCCGAACCCTTGCCGCCGTGGTGGCCGTCCTCGATGTATTTCTTGGCGTTGTCCCAGGCGCCGCCGCCGGTAGTCATCGAGATCGCCACGAACAGGCCGGTGACAATGGTGCCGATCAGCACGCCGCCCAGCGCCTTCGGCCCCAGCAGCAGGCCGACCACGATCGGCACGATCACCGGCAGCAGCGAGGGCACGATCATCTCGCGGATCGCCGACTTGGTGAGCATGTCCACCGCCTTGTCGTATTGCGGCTTGCCGGTGCCCTGCATGATGCCGGCGATCTCGCGGAACTGGCGGCGCACTTCCTCTACCACCGCGCCCGCGGCGCGGCCCACCGCCTCCATCGCCATCGCGCCGAACAGGTAGGGGATCAGGCCGCCGATCAAGAGGCCGATGATCACCATGTGGTCGGAGAGGTCGAAGCTCAGCGTCTGCGCCACGCCGCCGCTGGCGGCGGCCTTCATCTGGGCGGACACGTCGAGGTTGTGCGTGTAGTCGGCGAACAGCACCAGTGCCGCCAGCGCCGCCGAACCGATCGCGTAGCCCTTGGTCACCGCCTTGGTGGTGTTGCCCACCGCGTCCAGCGGGTCGGTGACGCCGCGCACTTCCGGCGGCAGGTCGGCCATCTCGGCGATGCCGCCGGCGTTGTCGGTGATCGGCCCGTAGGCGTCCAGCGCCACGATCATGCCGGCCATCGACAGCATCGCGGTTGCCGCGATCGCGATGCCGTACAGGCCGCCCAGCGCATAGGCGCCCCATATCGCGATGCAGATCGCGACCACCGGCCATGCGGTGGCCTTCATCGAGATGCCCAGGCCCGCGATGATGTTGGTGCCGTGGCCGGTGGTGGAGGCTTGCGCTATGTGCTGCACCGGCTTGTACTCGGTGCCGGTGTAGTACTCGGTGATCCACACGATCGCGCCGGTGAGCGCCAGGCCGATCAGCGAACAGAACCACAGGTTCAGCGCGCCGCCGTCGAAGCTCGCCATCATTTGCATGGTGATCGGGTAGAACGCCGCGGCCGCCAGCACGCCGGAGACGGCCACGCCCTTGTACAGCGCACCCATGATCGAACCGCCCGCCTTCACCTTGACGAACAGCGTGCCGATGATGGAGGCGATGATCGACAGCGCGCCCAGCAGCAGCGGGTACAGCACCGCATCGCTGCCCGCGTTGCTCAGGGTGAGGCCGCCCAGCAGCATGGTGGCGATCACCGTCACCGCGTAGGTCTCGAACAGGTCGGCCGCCATGCCCGCGCAGTCGCCCACGTTGTCGCCCACGTTGTCGGCGATCACCGCCGGGTTGCGCGGATCGTCCTCGGGAATGCCAGCCTCGACCTTGCCCACCAGGTCGGCACCCACGTCGGCGCCCTTGGTGAAGATGCCGCCGCCCAGGCGCGCGAAGATCGAGATCAGCGAGCTGCCGAAGGCCAGCCCTACCAGCGCGTGCAGCGCGTGCTCGCTGGTGATGCCGCTGCGGTTGAGGATCAGCCAGTAGCCGGCCACGCCCAGCAGCGCCAGGCCCACCACCAGCATGCCGGTGATCGCACCGCCGCGGAACGCCACGTTCATCGCCGGCCCCAAGCCTTGCCGCGCCGCCTCGGCGGTGCGCACGTTGGCGCGCACCGAGACGTTCATGCCGATGTAGCCGGCCGCGCCGGACAGCACTGCGCCGATCAGGAAGCCCACAGCGGTGGGCCAGGAGAGAAAGAAACCGATCAGCAGGAACAGCACCACGCCGACCAGGGCGATCGTGCCGTACTGGCGGTTGAGGTAGGCACGGGCCCCTTCCTGGATCGCCGCGGCGATCTCCTGCATCCGCGCGTTGCCCGGCGACTGCGCCAGCACCCAACGCGCCGACAGCGCGCCATACAGAATCGCCACCACCGCGCACGCGAGCACGATCCACCAGCCATACTGCTGCAGCATCGGAGCCTCCCCATGGGTTGTAATGGCCGTCCGGAACGGGCGGTCCCGGGGAGTATAGGCAGAGCACGGCGCGTATCCCGTTGTGCGGCGCAACGCATGCGGTCACGTGCAACGCCACATCGGCCTGCCTCAGGGCAGGAGCCGAGCCGTATCGGATTGTCCCTACGCGCGAAGTGTGATGCAGCGACAGTGTCCGTGCGGGCGATGCGAGATACTTCAGTCGGTACGAATTGAGGTGGGAGCGTGCGATGCCACGCCACGGCTGGTGCATGCCCGCCACGCAGGATCGACGATGGAGGGTCCGATGCCCCGTTTTCGCAGTGCCGTGCTTCCCGCTGCATTCGTCTTGCTGATGACAGGATGCCAAACCGCCATGTCCACCCAGACCGACATCATCCAGCCGCCGCCCGAAACGCTCGCTGTGCCGTTGAAGTTTGCCGAACATAACTTCGGAGCGGCTTGTTACAACACCTTGAGCTGCAGCATCGTGTACAACAACAAGCAGTTCGCGCCTTTCAGCATCGACAAGCCATCGCTGCCGCCTCCTTCGTCGGACTATCGGAAAAAGTGGGACGCGGGCTTCATCGGAATCGAGAATTTCCCACCTCCGGCCATTGTGAGGTGGACATCGCTGGATGGCGTCAGGCATGAATCCACCGTGGACATGACAAAGATCTTCAGGGCGCGGCTGATCTGGCATAGGGTGCCGAAGTCCGACATGGCGGATTTTTACACTGGTCCAGTGGCGGGTGCGCCGGATATTTTCCTGGAAGTGAATGACCGCACCATCAATGTGTTCATGTGGATGCTTATTCCGACCAAGACAGAGCAGATTCTGGGAAACAAGCTGAGCTATGGGCGGGATGACAGGTTTCTTGTCTGGACGCACACCTATTGATCGGAGGGCGAGGGATGAGCCGCGAAGACAAATTCGACCCGGATGGGATCCGTAATGACGGTGTGCCGTACTACGAGGCCGATGCGAGACGTTTGCAGGGTTACGTGGATGCTCGTGCAGAGCTATCGCGGTTTGATGCACCCGTGTTCGTGCATGCGGACAATCCGCATGAATACTTGTATGTCGCGTCCTTCGATGGCACTGGCAACGACAAGTTCAAGGATCCCGCACATGAAACCAACGTAGCCAAGATAGATGATCAAGTCGAGGCGTTGAAACTCGCAGGAGACGAGCGCATTGGTCGTGGTTACGTTCCTGGTCCTGGCACCGAGGACAATATTTTTCCTCGTATGCTTGATGGCATGGACGGCCACACCTACGACGTCCGCATTGAGGAGATGTACAAGAAGTTCATCGACCAGGCATGGCGGTGGAAGCAAGTACACCCCGATGCGGTGATCAGTATTGCCGACATCGGGTTCAGCCGCGGGGGCGAGCAGGCCGCGGGGTTCGCGCGCGTCGTGCAAGAACGTGGCATCCAGGATCCAGCGGGCGCGCACTACACCTACGACAGCCATCACCGGATAAACCACGTGGTGTACAACCGCCCGCCGCTGGTCGAACCCGGCCAGGTGGCGCAGGCGGTGGGGCTGTTCGATCCGGTGGGCACCGGCGATCCAGTGAAGCATCACGACCGCCGTCTGCCTCCATCGGTGATTTCCGGCTTCCAGATCATCGCTGCAGACGAACGGCGCAGCCTGTTCAAGTCCGACCACATCATCGACCCCGGCATGACGCCTGACGGACGCTTCCTTGGCGTGACCGTGGCCGGCGCACACTCCGACGTCGGTGGCAGCTATCACCGCGATGGCCTGGCCATCCGCAGCGAAAATTTGATGGTCGATTACCTCAACGGGCTGAGCGACAGACCGTTTCTCAGGCATCAGGCGCAGCCTGACGATCCACGGTTGAACGTGGTGCACCGCTCGGAAGACGGCATGCTGTTGTATCGCCTTGCCCCGAAGGTCGACCGGCTCACGCCAGACGGGTACAACGAATTGCTGGTTCCGAAGGCGGAGGCAAAGCAAGTGGCCGATCCGCGCAATGCCGAACCGCGCGACGAGTCCTTGAACCGGCGATTCGAGCGGCAACGCATCGACACGGGCGTGCAAGCGGTGATTCCCGACCAGCCGGGGCAGGCTCCTTCCAACGACCTGTCGGCACGACTCGATCGTTTGCTGGCGGCGGGACAGGCGAACGACTGGGGTGCCTTCAGTCGGGAGAACCAGTCGCTCGCTTTCGGCGAGTTTGGCCGCGACATGCTGGCCCACGCCACGAACCAGGCGAACTGGCTGGAACAGCAAGCGATCCAGCAGGTGGCCCAGCAACAGACGGTTCAGCAGGCCGGCGCAGCCATGTCGCTCTGAGTCGAATCGTCGAGAGTCGGAATCCGGCAATCAGGGAAGTCACGCCATGCAATCGGACGAGTTGAATGCACTGATCGACAAGACCGCGACCCTGATGGTGCAGTACGAACGTCGGGGCGCGCACATCGACGCGCGTCTCCAGGCGCTTGGCGATGAGTTGCAGGGCCTGACACAGCAACTGCCCGCTGCGGTCAGGGGCGCAACCCATGATCTGTTGCAAACCCTGCCGGGCGAGATGGCCGAGACGGTGCGCGATGGGCTTGGCCAATCGCTGGGTGCGTACAGACAGGGTCTGGATGCTGCAAATGCCGAAATCGCGCAGGCCGCGCGAGCGTTGACCGGACAAATCGTCCAGTTGCAAAGCCTGCATCGGTGGTTGATCTGGAAGACCGTGGCAACGGTCCTGGTCGCATTGGTGTTGCTGCTTGGCGGTGGCGCATGGCTGTCGACGCACTACGCGCATGTGATTCGGGACAACCAGATGTCCGCCGAACTCATGCGGGCCTACAACAGCGCCGATGTCGTGTTATGCGGCGATGGACAGTTGTGCGCGAATGTGGACGGCAAGCGCGCGCACTATGGCGAACGGGGCCAATACCTGCCGGTCAAGTCGCGATGACTGTCGGTTCCGGCTGTTTGGCGGGTGCAACGTCCAGCGAAAATACGAAGGCAGCGCATTGCTGCGCGGCCTTCGCCGCCGTGGCGCGGGTTCAGCGCGTGGCGATGTCGAGGATGATGCCGGTGGCGAGCGCGACCAGCAGGTAGTCGTTGTTCTCCGCGCGCACCCAGCGGTAGCCGCGCGGCGGCGGACGCAGGCGGTAGTGGCCGTAGTCGCGCACCACGTAGATCGGGCCGCCGTAGCGATGGCCGCGCTCCCAGTGGCCGCGGCGGTAATCGTGGCGGCGTTCGACGTAGCGGTACTCCACGCGGCGGTGTCCGTGGTCATGCCCGTGGCCCCGGCGCTCCTGCCAGCCGTGGCGGTCGTGTCCGCGATCGTGGCCGTGGTCGCGATCGGCCAGCGCCAAGCCGCTGGCGGCAAGCAGGGGCAGGGCGAGCAACAGGCTGTACAAGGTCTTCATCGCGGTTCCTCCGGTCGCGCCTACTGGCAGCTCGAGATGAAGCGTATGAAATTGCGCCTGAACGAAAGATATGTCGATGCGCCGTCTTCAGACGGCGATCAGCCGTTCGCGTACGCCGCATCACCAACCTGCAGGGATGACGCGGTGGGCATCGGCGGTCGTGTGCGGCGTAGTAGGCTGCGGGCATGAATGCCATCGACTACGCGCCGCGGCGCGCCGCTTTCCGCAAGCTGCACGAAAGCGGCTGCTTCATGCTTCCCAACCCCTGGGACCCCGGTTCCGCCCGGGCGTTGCAGGGTCTCGGCTTCAAGGCGCTGGCGACTACCAGCTCGGGCTTCGCGTGGTCGCGCGCGCATCGCGACAACGCGATGGACGTGGACGCGGTGCTGGCGCACTGCCGCGCGATCGTGGCGGCCACCGACCTGCCGGTGAACGCCGACTTCGAGGACGGCCACGCGCGCGACCTCAGGGAACTGGCGGACAACGTGCGCCGCTGCGTCGACACCGGCGTGGCGGGCCTGTCGATCGAGGATTCCACCGGCGATGCCGCGCGGCCGCTGTACGAGCTCGACGAGGCGGCGGCGCGCCTGCGCGCCGCGCGGGCGGCGATCGACGCCTCGGGCCAGGACGTGATGCTGATCGGCCGCGCCGAGTGCTTCCTGGTTGGCCATCCCGACCCGCTGGACGAATCACTGAAACGCCTGCAGGCCTACGCCGAAGCCGGTGCGGACTGCCTGTACGCGCCGGGACTGCGCAGCGCCGAACAGATCGAGGCGGTGGTGCGCGCGGTGGCGCCGAAGCCGGTCAACGTGCTGGTGGGCTACGCCGCACCATTCACGCTGGCCGAACTCGCGGAACTCGGCGTGCGCCGTGTCAGCGTGGGCGGCGCGCTGGCGGGCGCCGCCTGGGGCGGTTTCCTGCGCGCCGCGCGCGGCCTGGCCGAGGGGCGCTTCGACGATTTTGCCGACAACGCCACGCACGGGCAGGTCAACGGCTTGTTCTGAACGCCGTGTCCGGCGTCTGCCGTGCCGGCACCGCCGCGCGATGTCAGGATTTGTCCGGCGACCACGCCGCCAGCTTCCTCGCTACCGGCAGATTCTTCAGCTGCACATAAGCCGGCAGGCCGTCCTTGCCGTTGGGCAGCGGTGCCTCGCCCGCGATCAGCGGTGCCAGGTAGCGGCGCGCAGCGGCGGTGATGCCGAAGCCGTCCTTGCGGATGTAACTCTTGGGCAGCTTCTTTTCGCGGTTCGCGATCTTCGTCAGCGGCGCGGGTTCGATCTTCCAGCGATACGGCGCGTCGGACGTGCGCACGATCACCGGCATCACCGCGTTCATGCCGGCCAGTGCGCAGTCCACTGCGGCCTTGCCCACGGCGTAGGCCTGCTCGGCGTCCACCTTGGAGGCGAGGTGGCGCGCCGAGCGCTGCAGGTAGTCGGGCAGCGCCCAGTGCACCTTGTAGCCGAGCTTGCCCTTCACCAGTTCGGCCAGCGTGGGCGCCACGCCGCCGAGTTGCACGTGGCCGAACGCGTCGCGCGTGCCGGCGTCGGCGAGGAACTGGCCGGCGGCGTTGCGGATGCCTTCGGAGGCCACCACGGTGCACCAGCCCACGCGTTCCACCGTGGCCTTCACCCTGGCGAGGAACGCGGCTTCGTCGAACACGTTCTCGGGGAACAGGATCAGGTGCGGCGGCGCGTCCGCGCCTTCGCCGGCGAGGCCTGCGGCGGCGGCGATCCAGCCGGCGTGGCGGCCCATCACTTCGAGGATGAACACCTTGGTGGAGGTGGACGCCATCGAGGCCACGTCGAGGCTGGCCTCCAGCGTGGAGACGGCGGTGTACTTCGCCACCGAGCCGAAGCCCGGACAGCAGTCGGTGACGGCGAGGTCGTTGTCCACCGTCTTCGGCACGCCGATGCAGCGGATGTCGTAGCCCAGCGCCTTGCCGATCCGCGAGAGCTTCAATGCGGTGTCGGCCGAGTCGTTGCCGCCGTTGTAGAGGAACCAGCGGATATCGTGCGCGCGGAACACCTCGATCAGGCGCTCGTACTCGGCGCGGTTCGCCTCCAGCGACTTCAGCTTGTAGCGGCAGCTGCCGAACGCGCCGCCGGGGGTGTGGCGCAATGCCGCAATCGCGGCCTTCGATTCCTTCGCGGTGTCGATCAGTTCCTCGCGCAGTGCGCCGAGGATGCCGTTGCGCGCGGCGTACACCGGCACGCCCTTCGCGCGTGCCGCCTCGATCACACCGGCGGCGGTGGCGTTGATCACGGCGGTAACGCCGCCGGACTGGGCGTAGAGCAGGCGGCCGGACGTGGCGTTGCGGGTCGGCATGGGTTTCTCCTTCGGTGAAGGTTCAGTATCGCGCCGATGCGACGAATGTCGGTACTCCGGCGGCGGCTTTCGTTTGACGGCAACGGCCTTCAAACGCTACCGTGAAAGCCATTTCCCAGGGAATCGGCGGCCGTCCGCCGCCGTTGCGGAGCAATATGCGACTTGTGCTACTCGGTGCGCCCGGTTCGGGCAAGGGCACCCAGGCCACCCGGCTGAAGAACGACCTGGGCGTGCCGCACATCTCCACCGGCGACATGCTGCGCGCGGCCGTGGCAGCGGGCACGCCCACCGGGCTCAAGGCCAAGGCGGTGATGGATGCCGGCAAGCTGGTCTCCGACGACATCCTGCTGGCCATGCTGGAAGAGCGCCTGGCCCAGGCCGATGCGAAGAGCGGCTTCATCCTCGACGGCTACCCGCGCAACCTCGCGCAGGCCGACGCGCTCGACCACCTGCTGGCCCGCATCGGCCAGCCGCTGGACGCGGTGGTGAAGCTGGACGTGCCGAACGAGGTGATCATCGGCCGCTGCGAGATCCGCTACGCCGCCGAACACCGCAAGGACGACGACCCGGCCGTGGTGCGCGACCGCCTCAAGGTCTATGCCGAGCAGACCGCGCCGGTGGCCGACTTCTACGCGAAGCGCGGCAAGCTGCAGGTGGTCGACGGCGTGGGCGAGCTGGGCGAGGTCACCGCGCGGGTGAAGCGCGCGCTCAAGGCCGAATCGGCGGCCGCCAACGGCTGAGCCTGCTTTCTCCCTCTCCCCTGCGGGGAGAGGGCCGGGGAGAGGGGCCGGGCGTAGCGCCATCTCTCCACATCGCGAGTGCGCCAAAGCCCCTCTCCCCCAACCCCTCCCCCGCTAGCGGGGGAGGGGAGTCGGTCTGCAAGGAACTTCAGCACCATGCGTCTGCACATCCTCGGCATCTGCGGCACCTTCATGGGCGGCGTGGCCGCGCTGGCGCGCGAGCTGGGGCTGGAGGTCGAGGGTTCCGACGCCAACGTCTACCCGCCGATGAGCACCCAGCTCGAGGCGCTGGGCATCGGCCTGATGAACGGCTACGCCGCCGAGCACTTGCAGTCCGGACCTGATCACGTCCGGCCCGATCTCGTGGTGGTGGGCAACGCGATGACGCGCGGCAACCCCGCGGTGGAATACATGCTCGACGCGCAGCTGCGCTACGTCTCCGGCCCGCAGTGGCTGGGCGAGACGGTGCTGGCCGGGCGCGAGGTGCTGGCGGTGGCCGGCACCCACGGCAAGACCACCACCACCAGCCTGCTGGCGCATCTGCTGGAAAGCGCGGGCATGGCGCCCGGTTTCCTGATCGGCGGCGTGCCGGGCAACTTCGGCGTGTCCGCGCGGCTGGGGGGCGAACCCCTCTCCCTCCGGGAGAGGGGCAGGGGTGAGGGTTCGGCGGCGCGAGATACTGGATTGCACGAGTCCGAACCCTCATCCGGCGCTGCGCGCCACCTTCCTCGCTCCTCAGAGCCGACGCCATCCATGGCGTCTCCCCGCGTGCCCCCGGCGGGGGACGGAAATGTCGAGCCGCCTGCGGCGGCGCCATTTGTGATTGAGGCGGACGAATACGACACCGCGTTCTTCGACAAGCGCTCGAAGTTCGTGCACTACCGCCCGCGTATCGCGATCCTCAACAACTTGGAATACGACCACGCGGACATCTTCCCCGACGTGGCGGCGATCCAGCGCCAGTTCCACCACCTGGTGCGCACCGTGCCGGGCAACGGCCGGCTGGTCGTCAACGCCCACGACGAGCGATTGGCCGAGGTGCTGGCGATGGGCTGCTGGACGCCGGTGGAGACGTTCGGCATCGGCCGCGGCGACTGGCAGGCCGAGCTGGTCGAAGCCGACGGCAGCGCGTTCAAGGTGACGCGCAAGAGCGAGACGATCGGCGAGGTGCGCTGGCCGCTGCTCGGCAACCACAGCGTGATGAACGCGCTGGCGGCACTCGCCGCCGCCGCCGCGGCCGGTGCCGATCCGCGCGCGCTGCTGCCCGCGTTCGCCGGCTTCGAGAGCGTGAAGCGGCGGATGGAACTGGTGGGCGAAGTGGGTGGCGTGCGCGTCTACGACGACTTCGCCCATCACCCCACCGCGATCGCCACCACGCTGGCCGGCCTGCGCGCGAAGGTGGGCAAGGCGCGCATCCTGGTGGCGCTGGAGCCGCGTTCCAATTCGATGCGGCTGGGCGCACACGCCGAGGCGCTGGCACCCTCGCTCGTCGACGCCGACGCGGTGGTGTTCCTGCACCGGCCCGAACTGCCGTGGGACGCGCAACGCGTCACCGATGCCTTGCAGGGGCGCGGCAGCACGGCCGCCAGCGTCGATGCGCTGCTCGCTGCGTTGCGCGCGCAGGTCCGGCCCGGCGACCACGTGGTGTTCATGTCCAACGGCGGTTTCGAAGGCGCGCCGCGCCGCTTCACCGGGCTGCTGGGCTGACCCTGCCCCCCAACGGGGGCGTCGTCACACCATCAGGCGGCGGCCGTGGCGCGGTGCGGCTGCTCGGTGGCCACGCGCCCCAGCACCCGCTCGATGCGCACGAACACCTCGCGCAGCTGCGCCGGTTGCGGCAACAGGGTGAGGCGCAGGTGGCGGCTGGCCGGCACGTTGAAGCTGGTGCCGGGTACCACCAGCACGTGTTCCTCTTCGAGCAGGCGCAGCGCGAAGGCCTCGTCGTCGAACGCGGGCAGGCGGTCGGCGCGCACCTGCGGGAAGGCGTACAGCGCGCCGGCGGGCGCGACCACGTCGAGGAAGGCGCTGGCGGCCACGCCGTCCAGCACGGCCTGGCGCGCCTCGTGCAGGCGCCCGCCCGGCGCGGTGAGCGCGGTGATGGTGGGTGCGTCGCGGAGCGCCGGGATCACCGCCCACTGCGCGGTGACGTTCGCGCACAGGCGCAGCGCGGCGAGCAGCTGCAGCGCGTCGCGGTAGTCGGCGCTGCGCACGGGATCGCCGGAAAGCGAGAGCCAGCCCACCCGGTAGCCGCAGGCGCGGTGCACCTTGCTGAGGCCACCGAGGCTCACGCAGGGCAGGCTGCCGGCGACTTCCGCCAGCGGCTGGAATGGTGCGTCGTCGTAGAGGATCTCGTCGTAGATCTCGTCGGCCAGCAGCAGCAGGCCGTGGCGCGCGGCCACCGCCACGATGCGCTCCAGCAGCGCGCGGGGGTAGACGGCGCCGGTGGGGTTGTTCGGATTGATCAGCACCAAGGCGCGGGTGCGCGGCGTCACCAGCGCCTCGATCTCGTCGGGATCGGGCAGGTGGCTGTGCTCGGCGAGGCAGCGGTAGTAGCGCGGCTTGCCGCCGTTGAGGATGGTGGCGGCGCTCCACAGCGGATAGTCGGGGCTGGGCAGCAGCACCTCGTCGCCCGGCTGCAGCAGGGCGCGCAGGCTGAGGTCGATCAGCTCGCTGACGCCGTTGCCGATGAAGATGCGCTCCACGTCCACGCCGCGCGCGCCGCGGGCGCGCTGCTGGGCGGCGATCGCCTCGCGGGCCGTTTCCAGGCCCTGCTCGTGGCCGTAGGCCTCGCTCTCGGGCAGGTGGGCGGCGATCGCCTCGCGCAGGTGCGCCGGCGTCTGGAAGCCGTAGCGGCCGGGATTGCCGATGTTGAGCTTGATGATGTCGCGGCCGGCGGCCTCCAGTTCGCGGGCGCGCCGGGTGAGCGCGCCGCGGATCTCGTAACGCACGTCCGCAAGATGCGTGCTGGGTCTGATCGAAGCCAACGCCGGAATCCTCAGGTCCTGGGCCGGCGCACGGCCGGATTGCAGCCGATCCTAGCAGCGTGGTGCGGTGCAGCGCGAGTCGGCGCGCGGGCGTTGAGCGGCCATTTCGGAGGCAGGGCATAATCGCCGGAAGCCTTGACGTCATGCCCGCGAAAGCGGGCATCCATTTCCAACCGGGCCAACCGGCACGATGGATGCCCGCTTTCGCGGGCATGACGATGGAACACCAGCCTCGTCGGCAGAAATCCCCACTCCATGAGCAATGACGAAAACCTGGAACGGCTGCGGCGCATCGGCTGGCGTGGCAAGGCCTTGCCGGCGACCGGCCGGCGGCTGGCGCGGGTGGTGGCGCAACACCGTACCGGCTATGAGCTGCACGACGGCGAACGCAGCTTCGGCGCGCAGCCGGCGGGGCAGTTCCTGAAACGCAGCCTCGATCCGGCCGAGCGGCCGGCAGTAGGCGATTTCGTGGAGATCGAACCCGGCCAGCCGCCGCACATCGTCACCGTGCTGCCGCGGCGCAGCGTGCTGTCGCGCGCCGCCGCGGGCGAACGCTATGCGCGGCAGATCATCGCCACCAACATCGACTACGTACTGGTGCTCACCGGGCTGGACGGCGACTACAACCCGGCGCGCATCGAGCGCTACCTCTCGCTGATCGAGGATTCCGGCGCGCGACCGGTGGTGCTGCTGAGCAAGCCCGACCTGCACGAGGACGCGCGCGCGCGGATCGACGAACTGCGCGCGCGCCTGGCGCCCGGCACGGCCGTCCATGCGATCAACGGCAAGGAGGCGGCCAGCGCGGCGCAACTCGCGCCCTACCTTCAATCCGGCGACAGCGCGGTGCTGGTGGGCTCCTCCGGCGCCGGCAAGTCCACGCTCACCAACACCTTGCTGGGCATCGACAAGATGGCCACCAGTGCGGTGCGCCACCACGACAGCCGCGGCCGCCACACCACCACGCATCGCGCGCTGCTGCAGCTGCCCACCGGCGGCTGCCTGATCGACACCCCCGGCATGCGCGAGCTGAAACTCACCGGCGAGGAGAACCTCGACCTGTTCGCCGACATCGAGGAGCTGGCCGAGGCCTGCCGCTTCGCCGACTGCGGCCACGGCAGCGAACCGGGCTGTGCGGTGCAGGCCGCGCTGGACAGCGGCGAACTGTCGCCGGAGCGCTGGCGCAACTACCTCAAGCTGCGCGACGAGCGCGAGGAGCAGGCGAGCACGCTGGAGGCGAAACTGCGCCGCCAGCGCGGCGGCCGGCCGATCGAGCGGCCGCATGCGCCACGCGGGCGGCGGGAGCGGGAGTGAGCACGGCGACAACGGTGGAAACCTCGACACGGAGTCTGTGAGATGCGACGACTTTCTTCGGTGATCCGCCCCAGCCTGGATCGTTGGCTGACGCTGGGCATGGTGGTGTTGACCGTGCTGGTGGTGGCTTGGGTCTGGGTGCATGTGCGCGATGGCGGCAAGGTGCCTTGGGGTGCAGTGGCTGTGTGGGGGATCGTGGGCATGGCGCAGTTGTTGGCGCGCAGCCGGCGGGCGCTGGCGCACGATGTGGTCGACGAGGCGTGGGCCGACGGCGGCGAGTTGCTGCTCAAGCGTGCCGGGCAGACCATCCGCATGTCGCTGACGAACGTTGCAGCGGTGGATGCCGATCGATGGGGTCGACTGGTGACGCTGGATCTGTGCCTGCCTTGCACGTTTGGCAGTCGAATTCGTTTCTTCGTGGCGCCACGCCGGATACGCGACGTCGGTGCCGAATTGCGGCAACGCCTCGTCGAAGTGCGACGGAACGCATGAACGCCACGGGCCCCGACCTGCAGCATTGCGCCGCGCTCGACCAGCGCTTGCTGGCCGCGGCGAAGGGCATCCACATCCTGCCCACGGTGGCGTGGCCGGCTTCGCTGGAGAACCGCATGATCGCGGACTACGCGGCCGGCCGGTTCGCCCTGCCCGAGGTGGGCTACCAGCGGCCCGACCTCGCCGGCGCGCGTGCCGAGCTGGCGGCGGTCGAGCGCGAGACGGCGGCGCTGGGCGGCGATCCGCTGGGCGATTACCTGGCACGCACCGCGGAGTCCTGGCGGATCGCGGCGGAGATGCTGGAGGCGGTGGGTACCGCCGGCGTCAGCGCGCCGTCGATCGCGCTGTACGGCCGGCCCGGCGACGCGCTGCCCGGCAGCCAGCGCAGCAACCTCGATGCGGCGCGCTACTTCGTGGAACTGTCGGACGAGCTCGGTGCCGACCTGCTCGCCGACGATGCGCGCGAGGGCATCAGTGCCGAGACGCTGCGCGACGAGCTGGCGAAAACCCTGGACGATTTCTTCGGCGCGGACACGGTGAAGGTCGAGGTCGACCCCGAACTCACCGCCAAGGCCGCCGCCGGCGCCACCCGCATTCGCCTGCGCGGCGGCGCCAGCTTCACGGACTACGACCGCCACCAGTTGCTCGCGCACGAGGCACTGGTGCACACGCTCACCGCGCTGAACGGGCGCGCGCAGCCGCTGCTGGCCTCGCTGGGACGCACCTCGCCGCGCGTCACCGCCACCCAGGAAGGGCTGGCGGTGTTCGCCGAGCTGATGTCGGGCGCGATCGACATCGCGCGGCTGAAGCGCATCAGCCTGCGCATCCTGGCGATCGACATGGCGCTTTCCGGCGCCGACTTCGTCGAGGTGTACAAGTTCTTCGTCGAACACGGGCAGAGCGCGGCGGACAGCTTCCACTCCGCCCAGCGCGTGTTCCGCGGCGTGCCGCCGGGAGGCGGCGCGGCGTTCGCCAAGGACAACGTGTACCTCAGCGGCCTGCTCACCGTGCACACCTTCTTCCGCTGGGCGCTGAAGCAGCGCCGGCTGGAGATGCTGCGCCACCTGTTCGCCGGCAAGCTCACCCTGCACGACGTGGTGGCCCTGCAGCCGCATTTCGAATCCGGCGCGATCGTACCGCCGCGTTGGCTGCCGCCGTGGATGCAGCACGTGCACGGCCTGGCCGGCAAGCTGGCGTTTTCGGTGTTCGTCAACGGCATCCGCATGGGCAAGGTGCACGCCGACGAATTGTCGCTGGGCGTGTAGCAGCGGCCTGGGCAGTGCCCGGTGCTACCATGGCGCGAGCCGCGCCGCGGCGCCCCTGAAGCCCAAGAAACCCCCACCCATGGCCAACTCCGAAGACCTGCGCCACGCCGCGCTCGAGTATCACCGTCACCCGCGCCCGGGGAAGATCAAGGTCAGCCCGACCACGCCGCTGCTGACCCAGCGCGACCTGTCGCTGGCGTATTCGCCGGGCGTGGCGTACGCCTGCGAGGCGATCGTCGAGGATCCGAACGCAGCCAGCGAGATGACCGCGCGCGGCAACCTGGTGGCGGTGATCACCAACGGCACCGCGGTGCTGGGCCTGGGCGACATCGGCCCGCTCGCCGGCAAGCCGGTGATGGAAGGCAAGGGCGTGCTGTTCCAGAAGTTCGCCGGCATCGACGTGTTCGACATCGAGCTCAACGAGCGCGACCCGGACAAGCTGGTCGACATCATCGCCGCGATGGAACCCACCTTCGGCGGGATCAACCTCGAAGACATCAAGGCGCCGGAGTGCTTCATCGTCGAGCGCAAGCTGCGCGAGCGGATGAAGATCCCGGTGTTCCACGACGACCAGCACGGCACCGCGATCATCGTGGGCGCTGCGGTGCTCAACGCGCTCGAAGTGGTGGGCAAGAAGATCGAGGACGTGCGGATCGCCACCACCGGCGCCGGCGCGGCCGGCATCGCCTGCCTGGACATGCTGGTGGCGTTGGGCGCGAAGCCCGAGCACATCCTTGCGTTCGACCGCGAGGGCGTGATCTACACCGGCCGCGACCACCTCGACCCGGACAAGGCGCGCTACGCGCGCGACACGGACAAGCGCACGCTGGCCGAGATCGTGGCCGGCGCCGACGTGTTCCTGGGCCTCTCCGCCGGCGGCATCCTGAAGCCGGAGATGGTGGCGACGATGGCCGAGCGGCCGGTGATCCTGGCGCTGGCCAACCCGAACCCGGAGATCCTGCCGGAGGACGCCAGGCGGGTGCGCCCGGACTGCATCATCGCCACCGGCCGCTCGGACTACCCGAACCAGGTCAACAACGCGCTGTGCTTCCCGTACATCTTCCGCGGCGCGCTGGACGTGGGCGCCACCGTCATCAACGAGGCGATGAAGACCGCCTGCGTGCGCGCGATCGCGGAACTCGCGCGGATGGAGGCCTCCGACCTCGGCAGCGCCTACGGCGGGGAGGTGCCCTCGTTCGGCCCCGAGTACCTGATTCCGCGGCCGTTCGATCCGCGCCTGCTGGTGATGCTGGCGCCCGCGGTGGCGCAGGCGGCGATGGATTCGGGCGTGGCCACGCGGCCGATCGCCGACATGGACGCGTACAAGGAGAAGCTCGGCCAGTTCATCTACCGTACCGGCCTGATCATGAAGCCGGTGTACGACCGTGCCCGCTCCGACCTCAAGCGCGTGGTTTACGCCGAGGGCGAAGAAGAGACCGTGCTGCGCGCGGTGCAGTCGGTGATCGACTACAGGCTGGCCTATCCGATCCTGATCGGCCGCCCCGACGTGATCGACATGCGCATCCAGCGGCTGGGCCTGCGCATGCGTCCCGGCGTGGATTTCGAGCTGACCAACATCAACGACGACCCGCGTTTCAACGAGTACTGGCAGCAGTACCACGCGATGACCGAGCGCCGCGGCGTGACGCCGGACGCGGCAAAGAACCTGATGCGCTCGCGGCCCACCCTGATCGCCGCGATGATGGTAAAGCGCGGCGAGGCCGACGCGCTGATCTGCGGCCTGGTCGGCCGCTACCACAAGAAGCTGGGCTACCTGCGCAGCGTGTTCGGTCTGGACCCGGGCGTGCAGTGCACCTCGGCGATGACCGGCGTGATCAACGACAAGGGCGCCTGGTTCTTCCTCGACACCCACGTGCAGCTCGACCCCGGCGCCGAGCAGATCGCCGAGGCCACGCTGCAGGCCTCGTACCGCCTGAAGCTGTTCGGCATCGAGCCCAAGGTGGCGCTGCTCTCGCACTCCAACTTCGGCAGCCACGACAATCCCAGTGCGGCGAAGATGCGCAAGGTGTGGGAGATCCTGCGCCAGCGCGCGCCGAAGCTGGACATGGGCGGCGAGATGCAGGCCGATACCGCCTGGGACGAGGCGTTGCGCCGGCGCATCTTCCCCAACTCCACCCTCACCGGCCGCGCCAACCTGTTCGTGCTGCCCAACCTCGACGCCGCCAACATCGTCTACAACATGGTGCGGGTGATGACCGACGGCGTGGCGATCGGGCCGATCCTGATGGGCGTGGACAAGCCGGCGCACATCCTCACCACCTCTTCCAGCGTGCGCCGCGTGGTCAACATGACCGCGGTCGCCGCCGTGGACGCGCAGATCCGCGCCGCGCGCGCGTAGCGCGCGCAAAAGATGAAGTCCGCGCTCTGGCCGAGCGCTGCGGCACGCTGCAAGGTCAGGCAGGCGAACCCGCCCACCGCGTTCGCCTCCTCTCCCCTCCGGGACGCGGGGAAGGGCCATGGATGGCCCTGCTCTGAGGAGCGAGGAAGAGGATTGAGGTGAGGGGCGGGTGCTCGCGAGAGTGCGCCATCGAAGCATGCTTCGCAGCCCTCACACGGCAAGCGTGTCCCTCACCCCAGCCCGCTGCTAGGCTCGTTCCTCGCCAAGCAACCCCCGGCCCTCGCGCCAGCGCTCGGGCGCTCAGCCATGCGCGAGCCGGTGGCTCGCAAGCAGCATGGCTTCGCCCCCAGAGGGGAGAGGGAGTATTCGGCCTTCCGCCTGCTCGCGGGAACCGCCATCCGCCTCCGCATGGCCGTCCATCGACGGACGGCCAACTGGCAGCGATGTGCCGTGAAGGCTAGACTTGGACATCCGTCTGCCGTTTCCCCCGGCGTTGATGGCTTCCCCTTCAGGCACTGCGCCGCACGGCGCCGCGGAGAATCTCCCATGGATCAGCTCGACGACGTCCTCAACCAGGATCTCGATCCCACCGAAACCCGCGAGTGGATCGACTCGCTCAGCGCGGTCATCAACCACGACGGCACCGAGCGCGCGCATTACCTGCTGGAGCAGATGGTCGATTCGACGCGCCGTGCCGGCGGCTACCTGCCGTTCGATCCCACCACTGCCTACGTCAACACCATCGCGCCAGCGAACGAGGCCAAGAGCCCGGGCGACGCGGCGATGGAATGGCGCATCCGCTCGCTGATCCGCTGGAACGCGATGGCGATGGTGGTGCGCGCGAACCGCAAGCCGGGCGAGCTGGGCGGGCATATCGCGAGTTTCGCCTCGTCGGCCACGCTGTACGACGTGGGCTTCAACCACTTCTGGCGCGCGCCCAGCGCCGACCACCCGGGCGACCTGGTGTTCCACCAGGGCCATTCCAGCCCGGGCATCTACGCGCGTTCCTTCCTCGAAGGCCGTTTTGCCGAAGACCAGCTCGACCTGTTCCGCTCCGACGTGATCGGCCACGGCCGCTCGCTGACCTCCTACCCGCACCCGTGGCTGATGCCGGACTACTGGCAGGTGCCCACGGTGTCGATGGGCCTGGGCCCGATCCAGGCGATCTACCAGGCGCAGTTCTTCAAGTATCTGGAGAACCGCGGCCTGGTGCCGAAGACCGACCGCAAGGTGTGGTGCTTCCTGGGCGACGGCGAGACCGACGAGCCCGAGTCGCTGGGCGCGATCGCGCTGGCCGGCCGCGAGGGCCTGGACAACCTGGTGTTCGTGATCAACTGCAACCTGCAGCGCCTGGACGGTCCGGTGCGCGGCAACGGCAAGATCATCCAGGAACTGGAAGGCGTGTTCCGCGGCGCCGGCTGGAACGCGATCAAGGTGATCTGGGGCAGCTACTGGGATCCGCTCCTCGCGCGCGACAAGGACGGCGTGCTGCGCAAGCTGATGATGGAAACCGTCGACGGCGAGTACCAGGCCTGCAAGGCCTTCGGCGGCGCATACACGCGCGAGCATTTCTTCGGCAAGTACCCGCAGACGCGCGAGATGGTCGCCAACCTCAGCGACGACGACATCTGGCGCCTCAACCGCGGCGGCCACGACCCGCACAAGGTCTACGCGGCCTACCACGCGGCGTCGACCACCAAGGGCATGCCCACGGTGATCCTCGCCAAGACGGTGAAGGGCTACGGCATGGGCATCGGCACCGGCGAGTCGCAGAACCCCACGCACCAGCAGAAGAAGCTGGACGACGAGGCGGTGCGGCATTTTCGCGACCGTTTCCAGATCCCGATCGCCGACGACAAGCTGCACGAGGTGCCGTACTACCACCCCGGCAAGAACTCGCCGGAAGTCGAGTACATGCTGGAACGCCGCCGCGCGCTGGGCGGCTTCCTGCCGCAACGCCGCCGCAAGGCCGACGCCAAGCTGAAGGCGCCGGAACTGTCGGCGTTCGAGCAGATCACCAAGGGCACCGGCGAGCGCGAGATCAGCACCACGATGGCGCTGGTGCGCGGCATGAACCTGCTGCTGCGCGACAAGCAGCTGGGCGAGCGGATCGTGCCGATCGTGGCCGACGAGGCGCGCACCTTCGGCATGGAAGGCATGTTCCGCCAGATCGGCATCTACGCGCCGTTCGGCCAGAAGTACCGCCCGCAGGATTCGGACCAGCTGCTGTACTACCGCGAGGACCAGAAGGGTCAGGTGCTGCAGCAGGGCATCAGCGAGGCCGGCGGCATGGCTTCGTGGATGGCTGCGGCCACCAGCTACAGCATCAGCAACCAGGCGATGCTGCCGTTCTTCATCTACTACTCGATGTTCGGCTTCCAGCGCATCGGCGACCTGTGCTGGGCCTCCGGCGACATGCGTGCGCGCGGCTTCCTGGTCGGCGGCACCGCGGGCCGCACCACGCTGAACGGCGAGGGCCTGCAGCACGAGGACGGCCATTCGCACCTGATGGCCGGCACGATCCCGAACGTGAAGGCCTACGACCCCACGTTCTCCTACGAGGTGGCGGTGATCCTGCAGGACGGCGTGCGCAGCATGATGCAGGAGCAGGAGGACCACTACTACTACGTCACCGTGATGAACGAGAACTACGTCCATCCGGACATGCCCGAGGGCAGCGCCGAGGGCATCATCAAGGGCATGTACCTGTTCAAGGACGGCGGCAAGCCGAAGAAGGGCGAGCCGCGCGTGCAGCTGCTGGGTTCCGGCACCATCCTGCGCGAGGTGATCGCGGCGGCCGAACTGCTGGATAAGGATTTCGGCGTGAAGTCCGACATCTGGTCCTGCCCCAGCTTCGTCGAGCTGCGCCGCGACGGCTTCGACGCCGAGCGCTGGAACCGCCTGCATCCCGAGGACAAGCCGCACGTGCCTTACGTCACCGGCCTGCTCGAAGGCCGCGGTGGCCCGGCGATCGCCGCCACGGACTACGTGCGCGAATACGCCGACCAGATCCGCGCCTTCCTGCCCGACGGCATGCGCTACACCGTGCTCGGCACCGACGGCTACGGCCGCTCGGACACCCGCGCGCACCTGCGCGAGTTCTTCGAGGTGGACCGCCACTGGATCGCCCACGCCGCGCTGGCCGCGCTGGCGAAGGACGGCAAGGTCAACGCCAAGGACGTGGCGCGCGCGATCAGGGAATACAAGCTCGATCCGGAGAAGCCGAACCCGACCACGGTGTGAAGCGACGGGAAATCAGCTCCAGCAAAGGCCGCCGCGAGGCGGCTTTTGCTTTTTGCGATCGTCCTTGCTCGCAGAAATCAAATGGGCAGTCATCCCTGGCTGCACTCTTCAAATGCTATTCCGACAGCGTGCGCTGGATCGCCTCCAGCGCGTGCCCGCGGGTCTCGACGCCGTGGCGCGCCAGCAGCCAGCCGGCCGCGGCCATCGGCAGCGCGATCAGCGCCGCCGACAGCGCGAAGTGCCCGAACAGGCCGAGCACGCCCAGGCCTGCGCCGAGGATGCCGCCGGCCTTCGAGCTGGCGGCGATCAGGCCCGAGCCGGTGCCGCGCAGGTGCACCGGGTAGATCTCCGCGGAATAGGGCAGCATCGTGGCGATCACCCCGCTGCTGCTCACCAGCAGCGCCACGGTGGCGGCAACGGTGAGCGTTTCCGCGCGTGCCCCGGTGAACGCGATCGCGCAGAAGCCCAGCAGCGCCAGCGCGGTCAGCGCGATGAACAGCACCAGGCTGCGGAAGCTGCTCCAGCGCTGGTACAGCCACACCACCACGGCCGTGCCGGGCACCGCGAGCAGCGCCGAACGCGCCAGCAGCGCGCTGGTATCGTGGGCGTCCACGCCCAGCCCGGCGAGGTTGGCCGGCAGCCACAGCAGGAAGCCGAAGTTCACCAGTCCCCAAGCCAGTCCGCAGGTGGCCAGGCCTGCGGTGATGCGCGCCTGGCGGCCGCGCAGCAGCTGGCGCAGGTCGGCTGCCGGATGCAGGCTCTCCAGGATCGGTGGGTCGGCGTCGGTGCCGGCGGGATCGGCGACCACCGCGCCGCGCGCGCCGGTGAAGCGGGCCAACACCGCGCGTGCCTGCGCGTGCAGCCCGACACTGGAGAGAAAGCGCGGCGACTCGGGGATGTAGCGGTTGAGGAACACGATCAGCGCGCCGGTGGGCAGGTTCAGCAGCCACAGCGAGCGCCAGCTGAAGCTCGGCTCCAGCAGGGTGGCGGCGCCGGAGGCGGCGAGATAGCCGGCCGACGTGCCCACGCCGCCCAGCGCCACCAGCAGCCAGCCGCGGTGCGCGGCGGGAATCGTCTCGGCCATCAGGGTGAACGCGATCGGCAGCATGCCGCCGGCCGCCGCACCCATCAGGAAGCACATCACCAGGTTCCAGCCGAACGCCGGCATCGTGCCGCAGATCGCGGTGCCCATGAACAGGATCGCCGACAGCAGGATCGCCGCGCGGCGGCCGAACAGGTCGGCCAGCCGCCCCCACACCAGCGAACCGAACGCGGTGCCGGTCAGCGCCGACAGCGCCAGCCAGCCCGCGGTCGTCATGCCGATGCCGTATTCCGCCGTCATGCCGGGCATCACGAAGGCCAGCGAGGCGGGCTTCATCACGTCGATCGCCAGCGCCACGGCGAGCGCCGCCACCAGCGTCCAGTGCTCGCGGTGCAGCGGCACGCCGTCGGCGATGTGGAAATGGCGATGGATGTCATGGCCGTGCAGGCCCAGCCGGAGCTGGGCCATGCGTGGCATCAGGCCGTAGCCGGCCAGCAGCACGCCGCAGGGAATCAGCACCATGCCCACCGCCATCGGCACGTCCATCGCCATGCCGGCGAGCTGGTAGTGCATCGGCGCCGCCATCAGGTACATCGGCATATGCAGCAGCACGCCAACGGCCACCGCGAGACAGCCCAGCCAGAACGCGAGCGGATGATGGAAACGCAGTTCCGGGGACATGGCGGCGTTCGGCAGGCGACAGCCGTCAGCTTAACAGCGGCTCCGGTCTCCGGTGCGCGGACGTCGCGAACGTCTCCCCGGATTCCGCGCTTGCCGCCTTGGCGGGGTCAATCCTCGTCGTTGTCGCGCAGCACCCGGCGCAGCAGCAGGAAGGCGCCGATGGTGCCGGCCACGATCGCGGCGGTGGCGACCGGGTGGCGGTTCACCTGGCGCCGCAGACGGCGGTAGCGATAGTTTGTCTCGTCGACGAGATCCTCGGCTGCGCGCGCCAGGCGGCGCCGGTAGCCGTCGCCATCGAAGCGCGCCGCTGCGCGCCGCCCGCGGGCGATCCAGCCATGGGCGGTGTCGCCGGCGTCACCGGCATAGCGGCGCATGCGGTCGCCGAGTTCGTCCATGCCCTGTTCGATGTCGCGGCGGGTACTCATGACGTACTCCTGTGGGAACGTCGTCACGCTGCCAGCGCCGGCGTGAGCGGTGCGTAAAGGTTGCGTGGCGGCATTCAGCCAGCCAGCGCGTAGGCGCCGCCGCGCTCCAGCGCGCGCCGATATGCCGGCCGCGCATGGATGCGTTCGAGGAAACCCTGCAGCCGCGGCCGGCCGGCGTCGAGTCCGGCGCGCGCGGCCGCGGCTTCCAGCGGGAAACTCAGCGCGATGTCGGCGACGCCGAATGCCTCGCCACCGAACCACGCGCTCTCGCCAAGCTCGCCTTCGAGGTAGTCCAGCTGCAGCGCCAGCTGCGGATCGACGAAGCCGCGCTGCACCTTGCCGGCGATGCCACGCGCGACGGGCCGCACGAAGAACGGCGCGGGCGCGGCCTCGACGCGGCGGAACACCAGCTTCAACAGCAGCAGCGGCATCAGCGAGCCCTCCGCGTAATGCAGCCAGTAGTCGCAGCGCAGGCGTGGCGGCGTGCCGTGGGTGGGGATCAGCGTGCCGGCGCCGTAGCGGTCGGCGAGGTAGCCGAGGATCGCGCCGGATTCGGCCAGCGTCAGTTCGCCGTCGGTGATCACCGGCGACTTGCCCAGCGGATGCACCGCGCGCAATTCCGGCGGCGCCAGCATAGTCTGCGGATCGCGCTGGTAGCGGCGGATTTCGTAGGGCAGGCCGAGTTCTTCCAGCAGCCACAGCACGCGTTGCGAGCGCGAGTTGTTCAGATGATGCACGACGATCATGTGGCGCTCCGCAGTACAACGTATGTGTAGGAGTCCACTGGCGGGCGATGCTCTTTGACACCATCCAGAGCATCGCGCGCCAGCGGGCTCCTACAAGAAGGTTTGGCGATGATTGAACTCAGTAAATCTCGCCCACGCAGCAGCGCAGGCTGCCACCGGCCTTCTCGATCTCGGAGAGATCCACCGTGCCGAGGCGGAAGCCCCAGCCGGCCAGCGCGTCGCGCTGCTCGCCGGTGAGCGAGGCAGCGGCCACGGCGCTCATCCACACGCGCTCGTCGCTGAGCGTGATCGCGTTGGCGGCGTAGGCCTGCTTCTGCGCGGGCGAGAGCCACAGCGCGTGGTTTCCATAGGCCTGAGCGATCGCCTGCGGCACCGCTGGATCGGCGAAGCCGTCGGCGGCGAGGATCGCGGCGCGGCCGGCGAGCAGGGCGAACACCACGTTGGTGTGGTACTCGCTGGCGGCCAGCTCGAAGCAGAAGGTGAGGCGCAGGCCGAACGCCCGGTGCATCGCCTCGGCGCCGGCCATGTCGCACCGCTCGCCGAGGCCGCAGTAGCCGATGCCGCGGGCGCGGTCGATCACCAGCGAACCGGTCAATTCGGCGACCAGGTTGTCGCAGCCGGACAGGTCGATCTCGTCGTAGCCCAGCAGCTCGCCGAAGAAATTGCGGATGTCGGGGCGTTCCGCTTCTCGCTGGCGCACGGCGTGGCGCATGCGGCCCACCACCAGCGCGTCCGGCGCGGTGCCGAACACGTTGTTGGGAAACACCGCATCGGGCGTGCTCGCGTCGCCGGGAAAGACGATCACGGGTACGTCCGCGCGCAGGGCTTGCGCCAGCGCCTGATGCTGGGCCAGCGCGCGCAGCGGATCGACCGCCTGGTCCATCGCCATGTAGCGGTTGTCGCGCGCCGATTCCGCCGCCAGCGAGAAATCCGCCGGCGCCACCAGGAACGCTGCGCGCGCGGTGGCAGAGGCGCCCGGCAGGGGCGCGAGCATGGCGAAGGCCTCAAGGAAGGCAGTCGGTGTCGCGACGATCATGGGCAAGTCCGGCAGGATGGTGCGAGGCGGGTTTCAAAGTGTATCGGCTGCCGCTTCCGCGGCATCCGGCGTGGGCTCCACATGCAGTTGCTGGCGCCGGCGCAGGCCGGGGAACATCGCCATCCACAGGCCCACCACCGCCAGCGTGCCGAGGCCGCCGACCACCGCGGAACCTACCGCGCCCAGCCAGGCGGCGAGCATGCCCGATTCGAATTCGCCGAGCTGGTTGGAGGTGTTGATGAAGATGGAGTTCACCGCATTGACCCGGCCGCGCATCGCGTCGGGCGTGTCCAGTTGCACCAGCGAGCCGCGGATCACCATGCTCACCATGTCGAACGCGCCCAGCGCGAACAGCGCCGCCAGCGACAGCCACAGCGCGGTGGAGAGCGCGAACACCAGCGTCGCCACGCCGAAGCCGGCGACGGACGCGAACATGGTCATGCCCACGCGCCGCTGCAGGTCGTGCTTCGCCAGCCACAGCGACATCAGCAGCGCGCCCACCGCGGGCGCCGCGCGCAGCAGGCCCAGACCCCACGGCCCGGTGTGCAGGATGTCGCGCGCGAAGATCGGCAGCAGCGCGGTGGCGCCGCCCAGCAGCACCGCGAACAGATCCAGCGAGATCACGCCCAGCACGTCCTTGCGCTCGCGGATGAAGTGCACGCCGGCGAACAGCGTCTTCAGCGTGGCCGGCTCGCGTTTCGACTGGACTTGTTCGTGGCGCAATAGCGCCATCATGGTCGCGGCCACCAGGTACAGCGCGGCGGCGCTGAGGTACACCACGCCCGGGCCCGCCACGTAGAGCAGGCCGCCGACCGCGGGGCCGAGGATCATCGCCATCTGGAACGCCGAGCCGCTCACCGCCACCGCGCGCGGCAGAATCGCCAGCGGCACCAGCGCCGGCAATAGCGACTGCATCGAGGGCGACTCGAACGCCTTCGCCACGCCGATCGCGAACACCAGCAGCAGGATGCCGGCCTCGTGGATGCGATGGGTCAACGTGAGCACGGCCAGCAGCACGATGGCCGTCCATTCCACGAGCTGCCCGATCAGTACCACGCGTCGCCGCTCGAACTGGTCGGCCACGTGCCCGGCCGGCAGCGCCAGCAGCACCGAGGGGATGAACTGGACGAGACCGATCAAACCCAAGTCGAAGGCGCGTCCGGTGATCGCGTAGATCTGCCAGCCCACCGCTACCGACAGCATCTGGAAGCCGAAGCCGGAGGCGATGCGCGCGCACCAGAACTGCACGAAGGCGCGGTGGCGCAGCGGCGAATCCGTCGTGGCGGACGGGGGTGTGGGGCTCGACATGGGAATCCTTGCCAGGGAGCGCGCATTGTAGTCGTGTCGCATGCACCGGCAGATGGCGTGGCTTGACGTCACCGTGCCGCGGATTTGACCCGGGCTTTCCCCGCGCGCGGCTACCGTGGAGGCGGCTTTCCCCAAAGAGATGTGCGCCGATGGGCAGATCCGCCAAACATGTCTATTCCGACCCGGCCGACGTGCAGGCGCTCGAAGCGCTTGCGAGCGAGCTTCCCGCCAACGGGCATGTGCGTCTGATATTGAAAGATGGCGGCACGTGCGAAGGCGTGGTCGCGGAACGCGCCACCGTGCAGGTCTACTACGACCCCACCGAGCAATGCCAGGGCATCAACGGCGAGCTGCGGCTGGAGCGCCCGGACGAGCCCGACTGGAACCGCTGGATGTGGCTGGACGAGATCGTCCGCGTGGAGCATCTCGACTCCACGCTGGGCAGCGAAAACTGAGTGGTCATGTCCGCAATCGGGTGAAGCCGTCCGCGCTCCAGTCCTCGCTGCCGACGCCGTGGTGCACGAAGAACAGGCCGTCGGGGTCGTATTTGCGCTTTGCCGCGGCGAGGCGCGGATAGTTGCTGCCCCAGAATCCCTGCTGCCAGTCGCGCAGGAAGTAGTCGCTTTCCGAGACGTAGGAGCCGGCGTCCGGCGCCACCGCGCGCAATGCATCCATCGTCTTGCCGACAGCCGCTGCCATGCGCCGCGCCATGGCCAGATCGGGTTTCGCACCCGGCATGCCGGGGAAGGCGGGATCGTCGCCGCTGGCGCTGATGGCGAGGGCGAAGGCGTCCAGCACCTGCGGATGCGTGGCCGTGTCGCGAGCGCGGGCGATTGCGTCGGCCGGTGCGCCGGCCAGCCCCTTGTTGAAGTGCAACGAGACGCCCCGGTGCTGCGCGGCCTCGAACAAGGCTTCCGCCAAGGACGCCTGCCGTTCCGGCCGCAGCAGCGAAGCCGGCAGCCATGCCGACTGGTAGCCCTGGATGAACCAGCCCGCCTGTTCCCGGTCGCCGGCCCACACGAAGCGGTCGCGCGGCGCGCCCGGCCGGTCGTCCGACACGATCGCGTCCGGCAGGTATTTGCGAAGGAATTCGGCGTCCCAGAGATGCCTGGCCGGCGCCGCCAGCGCCTGGAACGGTTTGGTGACGCGGCAGTCGTTGCGGGCATGCACCCAGGCCAGGAAGGGGGCCCAGACCTGCTCGGCCTGCTGCTTGGTGAGGCCCTGGAACATCATGGAGACCTCGAAGGTGTCGCCACCGTAGAACTTCATCTGCTCGCCCCAGTGCGGGTTGAACAGCGCGCGCTGGTAGAAGCCCACCGCCTCGGCGATCAGGGCGCGGTAGGCAGCATCCGAGCCGGCCTTGACGGTGAGATTGACCCCCCCGAAGAACTCGGGCAGTTCGAAGGTGCGCAGGGTCAGCCGCGTGACCACGCCCAGGCTGCCGCCACCACCACCCTTGAGGCCCCAGAACAGCTCCGGATTCGTGCGAGCGTTGGCGATGCGCACCTCGCCGTCGGCAGTCACCACTTCCGCTTCCAGCAGGTTGCAGGCCGCCGTGCCCCAGCGCTTCGAGAGGCTGCCGAAGCCGCCGCTCTGCACCAGCCCGGCCACGCCCACCGTGGTGCAGCCGCCGCCCTGCACGTAGCGGCCGCCTTGGGTGGTCACGGCATTGTAGGCGTCGATCCACATGGCGCCCGCCTGCACGCTCACCGCCGTTTGCGGCGCCATATGGCCGGCGCAGCCTTGCGGCACGAAGGCGTCGTGTAGCGCGATCTGGTTCATGTGGCGCGTCCACACCAGCAGCGAATCGGGCGCGTCCGAGGTGCCCTGGTAGCTGTGGCCGCCGCCCTTCACCACCAGCCGCAGGTGGTGTTGGCGGGCGAAGTTGACGGCCGCGACCACGTCGGCCGTGCTCTCCGCCGCCACGGCATAAGCGCTGGGCTGCGAGGCCCAGGCATCGGCCCAGCCGCTGGTCTGGGTCAGCGCGGGGTTGTCGCCCACGGCGAACGGGTTGTCCAGTTGCTTCAGCGCCGGCGAGGCGTCGCCGTGGGCGAACGGCGGTTCCAGCTTCAGCAGCCGGCCGCCGACCTGCCGCTTCAGCCGATCCCATTCCGCGGCCGCGGGCCAGCCTGGCTGGCCTGGGCGCAGCCGCGAGCGCAGGGTCGTCGCGAGCGTGCCGGCGCCGCGCGCCAAGGCCGGGCCGCTGCGCATCAGCAGGGGCAGCAGGGGCAAGGTGGCGGCAGCCTTCAGCAAGTCGCGCCTTTTCATCGTATCGCTCCGAATGGAATGGACAGCGGCCAGCATGGGCGCGTGCCGCCGCCATTCCCAGCATGGGGTGACGGATTGTGGGCGGTCAGGGACGAATCGACTCCGGCGCGGGACGGGACGCACGGGATGTCGCCGCAGCCACGTAGAATCGCCGGCATGAACGAGCAGGCAGAAGTCGGATACAGGGATTTCCAGCGTTGGCCCCGCTCGGTCGAAGTAGCCTTCTGGGTGGCGCTGTACACCCTCAACACGGTGTTCAACGGCCTCGTCGCGCAGATCGACCATGCCCGCACGGCGGCCTGGGAGCCGTGGGTGTGGGAATCGAGCAGCGCGCTGCTGGTCCTGCTGCTGATCCCCTTCGTGAAGGCGGTGGAGCGGCGCTGGCCGTTCCGCTTCGATACGTGGCGCCACAGCCTGTCCTTGCATCTGCTGGCCAGCGTGGTGTTCAGCCTGGTGCACGTCGCCGGCATGGACGGGTTGCGCAAGCTGGTTTACGGAATCGTTGGTCAGCACTACCACCTGGGCGCGTGGTGGCCGAACTTCGGTTACGAGTACCTGAAGGACATCCGCAGCTATTTCCTCATCATCGCGCTGATCTGCCTGTCGCGGTTGTGGCTGCTGCGCCAGCAGGGCGAGGCGAGGCTGCTGGCCGAACCCGACGACGGCGCGCCGGTGGAGCCGGTGGATCGGCCCGAACGCTTCCTGGTGCGCAAGCTGGGCAAGGAGTTCCTGCTCAACGCCAGCGAGATCGAATGGCTGCAGGCCGCGGGCAACTACGTGAACCTGCGCGTGCGCGGGCGCGACTACCCGCTGCGCAGCACGATGGCGGCGATCGAGGCGCGGCTGGATCCGACGCGCTTCCTGCGCGTGCACCGCGGCTATTTCGTCAACCTCGACTACCTCGCCGAGATCGAGCCGCTGGACACCGGCGACGCGCGCCTGCACCTGCGCGACGGCGCCACGATCCCGTGCAGCCGCCGTTACCGCACTGCGTTGCGCGAGCGCTATGGCCAGCCGGTCGCGGCTGAGTGAGCCTTGCATCGCGGCGAGTGATCGTTCCAAGCTAGGAGTCTGTCGGGCTTTGACGGTCGAGGCGAGAATTCGACTGTGTGAGGGCAGGTTTTCGACGATTCGCCGCCCCATAGTGGTTCCATGGGGCAAGAACCGGCGGAAAGATGCACCACACAAGCGGATTCGCAGACCGACCGGTCAAAGTCCCACAGACTCCTAACCCTTGGTTCCGCTCCGGATGCTCCGCCGATGATGATCTTGCCGTCCCGTCACCGCCTCGCCGTCGCCGCGCTTGCCGGCGCGCTGGTCCTCGCCGGCTGCTCGCAGGGCGGCGCGCCCGCGCCGGACGCCGCGCAGCAGCAGGCGCAGGCCAAGGCCGCCGAAGCGGCGCGCAACCTCGACACCTACCGCCAGCTGCTGCGCATCCACAACGACCAGATGGCGGCGACGCAGGGCCAGGACATCGTGCAGCGCTTCCCCGACAGCGCCGCTGCAAAGGAGGTGCAGCAGACCCTGCCCGAGGTCGAGAAGCGCTGGAAGGAGAACAGCGAGAAGGCGCGCCTCGCCGCGCTGTGGCAGTACCAGGTGGCACCGATGGCCGGCGGCACCCAATCCACCGCGGCGACCTACAACAGCCGACCGATCGGCGTGCACGTGCGGCTGGTGCTGCGCCGGCACACCAGCTGGGGCCAGAGCGCGTTCCTGTTCAACGACGGCCGCGGCGGCTTCGTCTGCAAGGGCGAGTGCACGATCGCGGCGAGGTTCGACGACAAGGCGCGCGCGATCAAGGCCTACGCGCCGTCCACCGGCGAACCGGCGCTGATGATCCGCGACGACAAGGGCTTCATCGCGCTGCTGGAGAAGGCGAAGAAGATCAGCCTGCCGGTCACCCTGCAGGATGGCGAGAAGAAGGTGGAACTCGTCTACGAGGTCGGCGGCTTCGTGCCGGACCAGTGGCGGGCGCTGCCGAAGAAGGGCAAGAAATAGGCGGGAGAAGAGTGAGTGGAAAGAAGATCTGGGGGGCACCGCCGGATCTGCTTTCTCTCAATTCTCGCCCCTCTCCACTCACTTCCTGCTTCCTGGTGCACGCGCCAGCCGTTCGCGCGTTTCAGCGCGTATCGACGAATGGAGGATGCGGCCATGTCTCGCAAGGGCTTGTGGATGACCGTCGCCCTGGCGGCGGCGTTGGGTGCATGTTCCAGCGTGCCATATGCGCAGCGGATGGCCCAGCGCCAGGCCGCCTACGCGGCGGCGGCCGGTGCGCCGGTGCGCAGCTTCCATTTCTTCGACCTGTACTCGTGGGAGCCGCTGAGCGACAGCCAGGTGGCCGTCTATACCCAGCCCGGTCGTGCCTGGCTGCTGGATGTGGGTCCCTGCCAGAACCTGGAGTTCACCAATGCGATCGGGCTCACCTCCTTCGGCGGTGAGGTGTCGGTGAATTTCGACAAGGTGCTGGTCGGCCGCGGCTATCCGCCGTGCTTCATCTCGAAGATCCGCCCGCTCGACGTGGCGAAGCTGAAACTGGAGCAGCAGGCGCAGCGCAAGATCGATGCGGAGCCGCGACAGCCGGCGGCAGCGGGTCACTGAAACCGTTCAGCGCACCACCGTCACCGGCACGTGGGCGCGGGCCAGCACGTTGGTGGAGACCGAGCCGAGCAGCCAGCGCGCCAGCGCGCCGCGCTCGGTGTGGCCGATCACGATGTGGTCGATGCCGTGCTGGGCGACCTGGCTGAGCAGCACGTCGCCCGGGCTGCCGTGGGTGAGCTCGACGTCGACCAGGCTCACGGCATCCGGCGCCATCGCGGCCAGTTCGTCCTTCAGTTCCTGCATGCGCTGGATGCCGGAGTCGGTCATCATCAGCGCGCAGGTGTCGCCGCCTTCGGCCACCTGCAGCACCGACACCACGCGCACCCGGCCGCCGCAAACGCGGGCCAGCTCCATCGCGAACGCGAACGCGCGGCGCGCGGCGTCCGAGCCGTCGTAACCGACCAGTGAATACTTGGGCATGCCTGCTCCTGTCGCGACGAACGCATCGTCGTCCGGTGAAGGAGTCTGAACGGCGCGGCGTTAGCGAAACATCAAGATGAACGGACGCGCGCGCGGCTCACATGCCCGTCACGGGTGGCTGCCGAAGCTGCATCGCACGTTCCTCCGGACGGCCGGATGGAAACGGATTCCGCACAGTTTGCGCCACTGAAGGAGAAGCCGATGAGCAAGCACACTCTCGCCCTGACCGCCGCCCTGTTGCTGGGTGCGGGCGCCTTGGCAGCCGTGCCGGCCATGCCCGCCCACGCCGCCGAGGCGAACGTGAAGTGCCACCTCACGTTCAGCCTCTCGGGCTGGTCGATCCTCTACAAGCACGCCGAAGGCAGCGGCACCGTACGCTGCGACAACGGCCAGCAGTCCGAAGTGAAGATCAGCGTGGTGGGCGGCGGCCTCACCGCCGGCAAGTACCGCATCGACCACGGCACCGGCGACATCACCCACGTGCGCGGCATCGACGACGTGTTCGGCGACTATGCGCAGGCCGGCGCCGAAGCCGGCGTGGTGAAGAGCGGCACCGCGCAGGTGCTGACCAAGGGCACCACCTCGCTGGCGCTGGCCGGCCACGGCGAGGGTGTCAACCTCGGCGTGTCGGTGGGCAAGTTCACCATCAGCCGCCGCTGAGCAGGTATTGCAGAAGGGTACGAAGGGCGCCGTGAGGCGCCCTTCGTTTGCATGGCAGCGTACACTGGGCACCGCCGTCCCCTCCGGAGAACCACGATGCGTCGCCTGCCGCTGCTGCTCGTGCTGACCTTGCTGTGCGGCCTGCTGGCCGCTCCCGTCGTTGCCGCCGATGCGTTGCCCCAGGTCGGCGCCGCCGCGCCCGCCTTCCGCCTGCAGGACCAGAGCGGCCACTGGCGCAGCCCCGCCGACTACCACGGCCACTGGCTGGTGCTGTATTTCTATCCCAAGGATTTCACCCCCGGCTGCACCACCGAGGTGTGCACCTTCCGCGATGACATCGCCAAGCTGCGCCAGGCTGGCGCCTCGGTGGTGGGCGTGAGCCTGGACGACGTGAAGTCGCATGCCGACTTCGCCGCCAAGTACCACGTGCCGTTCCCGCTGCTCGCCGACACTGCGCATCAGGCGGCCACCGAATACGGCGTGTTGTCCTCGATGGTGGGCATGCACTACGCCAGGCGCACCACCTTCCTGATCGACCCCGCAGGCAGGATCGCCAAGGTCTATGTCGACGTCGATCCCAAGGCGAACTCCAGCCAGGTGCTTACCGACCTCGCCGCCATGAAGAAGGCGGCGCCCTGATGGCGGTGATGGCCCGGGCCGAACCCGGTTCCACCGCGCGCGGTTTCGCGGCCTGGCGCGTGCTGGTCTGGCTGATGCTGTTGCTGGCCGCGTTCGGCAGCGTGCAATACCTCGCCCACGCGCAGCTCCTGTGGGCGCATCGCGCCGGTCTGTCGCCGGACGACGGCGCCGCGTTGCAGCGCATGCTGGCCTGGGACATCGGCTACCTGCTGGCCGCGTTCGTGCTGATCGTGCTGTGCGCCGGCTGCATCCTGCGCCAGGCCTGGGCGCGCGCGCCGCTGCGCGTGGCCTGCGGCGCGCTGGTGCTGTGGGCACTGGCCAGCGGCGGCATGATGCTGGCGCAATGGCCGCAGTTCCATCGCGCCAGCGCCGACGCGCTGGCCCAACTCGGCAACGACGCCACCCTGCGCAACGCCGTGGCGCACGCCCGGCGCGTCTACCGCATCACGCTGGGGCTGAAGGCCATCGCGATCCCCGTGCTGCTGTGGCTGGCCTGGCGGCTGGGCACGCCGGCGGTGCGCATGCAGTTTCGCCATCGCCGCTGAACGGCGGCAGTGCAGAGCACATTTTCCGAATCGGCCCATCGTGCAGTCAGGGAGGGCAGGGATGAAACGCTGGTTGCTGGGGTTGTTGTGCATGGCGCTGTCGGGCGCGGCGCTGGCTGCCGGGCCGGGTGCGGCGAGCAAGCGGGTGCAGGCGAGCATGCTGGTCACCGGCACGATCGAGGTGGCGCCGGACGGCAGCGTGGCGCAATACGCGCTCGATCACCCGGATGAACTGCCGCCTGCGGTGAAGCACTTGTTGACCAAGGCCATACCGGTCTGGAAATTCGCGCCGATCATGGTGGATGGCAAGCCGGCGATCGCCAAGGCGGCGATGAGTCTGCGCATCGTCGCCAAGCCGCTGGACGACGGCAATTACAGCATTTCCGTTGCCGCCACCCGCTTCGGTGATCGGAACAACGACCACGCGATCAAGTCCATGCAGCGGCGGCCGCCGGTGTATCCGCCCGAGGCCATCCGCGAGCGGGTTACCGGCACGGTGTATCTGGCGCTGCGCGTGGATGCCGCGGGCAAGGTGGCCGATGCCGCCGCCGAGCAAGTGGACCTTGGCGAGATCGGCAGCGATGTCCAGATGAAGCAGTGGCGTGATCGGCTGGCATCGGTCTCGGTGGCCACCGCCAGGCGCTGGACGTTCAGCCCGGCGACGGACGCCGCGTCGCCGTATCGCGTGGTCCGGGTACCGGTGACCTTCAATCTCCGGATCAACGGCTATTCCACCCGCGTCGGTTATGGCCAGTGGAATGTCTACGTGCCCGGACCGGTGCAGCTGATCCCGTGGCTGGACAACAAGCTGATGTCAGGCGGGGCCGATGCCTTGCCGGACGGCGACATCGATCAGGTTGGCCACGATCTGCGCCTGGTGACGCCAATCAAGGGCGCATGAGCCAACTGGCCACGGACGGAACGCGCTCCGGTTCGCGAGGGCGTCTTTGTGTCGATGCGCCACATGTTCAGCATGGGTTGCCCCGGCCGCGGGTATCGCTGCGCCATCCCATTCCCGGAATCCTCCCGATGTGCCTCTGTCGTCTGTCGCTGCTCCTGCTGTCGCTGTTCGTCGTGCTGCCTCTGCAGGCGCAGGACCTCGCCACCACCTGCCATGCCACCAGCAGCTACGACGTGACGCTGCAGCCGGGCAGCGTGCTGTTCGACCGCCCTTCGCCCGCGCCGACGCGGGTGGAGCTGAGCCAGGGCGCATTGCGCACCGATGGCGTGGCGGTGCCGCTGAACGCCGAGGACCAGGATCGCCTGAGCCTGTTCGAGCGCGACCTGCGCGCGCTGGCGCCGCGCGTGCGCACGGTGGCGCAGCACGGCGTGGACATGGCGGTGCAGGGCCTGCGCGCGGAAGCGGCGGGCATGGGCCTGGGCGCCGATACGCTGGTGCAATTGAATCAGCGGCTGGCGACCGACGCAGCCAGCCTCAAGCAGCGCATCGCGGCCAGCAACAGCACGCACGACTGGCAGGGCGGCGCGATGGACCAGTACGTCAACCAGATCGAGAGTGACCTGTTGCCGCTGATCGCCGGCGACCTCGGCCAGCAGGCGCTCAACGCCGCCATGAACGGCGATCTGCAGACGGCGGCGGCGTTGCGCGACCGAGCGACGAACCTGGCCACGCAACTGGAGCCGCGCATGCGCCAGCGGATGCAGGCGCTGCGGCCGCAGATCGAGGCGCTGTGCCCGGCGATCCGGCAGCTGGCCACGCTGCAGCAGGGCGTGCGCGACGGCAAAGGGCGACCGCTGGACCTGCTGCAGATCGGCCAGTGAGCATGACGCCTTGGTGACGCGGATTAATCTCCGGCTAAGTAGCCGTGGGCGAGGATGACGCCATCATCCTCACCGCCCGACCGGGGGCGACCGTGGCTTCGAGCGTCGTACGCACCATCTGCAACCGGCTGATCCGCCGTGGCATCGACTTGTGCCGGCTGTACCGTCATGCCGCCCTGGTGGTGGGCGAACCGGGCCTGCGCGCGGTGCTGGACGAGGATGCCCAGGCGCTCGCCGCCCTGATCGCGGACCTGCAGCACGAGGTGGAGCGGGCCGGCGGCGAGCCGCGCATGCACGGCAGCTGGCGGGCCGCCCTGCGCCGCCGGCTGGTGGAGGGCGTGGCGCGAACCGCCGCCCGCCGCGACAGTGCCTGGATCCATGCCCTGGTACGGGACGAGTCGGGCCTGCTGCGCGCCTTCGAACGGGCGATCGCCGACTTGCCCGAGGACTCGGCCAGAATCCTGCGCCGGCAACTGCCCCGCCTGCGCGGCATCCATCTGGACATGCACAGCCTGGCCGGCGCCGCGCATTTCTGACGGTACGCGCCGACACGCGCGCGGGCCATGCCCCCACTCGATCTCCGGCTTCGGGCCGTAGCAGGTGCCGCAACGTCCGCACTAGCTTGCATGGCCATGTCTGTCGCACAGGGAGCGTGTCATCATGCATCGTCACCAAATGGCCGGCCTGCTGGCCTGTGTTCTGTCCGCCTGCGCCACCGGCGCTTTTGCCTCCGACAGCCTGCGCGTGGGCAACCGCGTGCTGGTGGTGGGCGACAGCGCCGCCACCGTGGCCGCCCTGCTCGGCAAGCCCGCGCACAAGTCGCACCAGGGTACCTCCCGCGGCAGTAGCCGCCGTGGCAAGCGCGTGCGCAGTACTTCCGGCAATGCGGTGCGCGGCGAGCAGTGGCAGTACCGCCGCGATGGCCGGGTGATCGTGGTCACCCTGGTCGACGGTCGCGTCAGCGACATCGACGAGAGCAGCCGCTGAAGGTTTCACGCCGCGCCAACCGTGACTGATGGCAGGGCATGACGCATGGCGCATGGCGCATGCCGCCGCGAGCCGCACGATCAAACCTTGTGGGCGGGTCGGCGCATCCAAGCCCGCATCGGGCTGCGGGCCCGCACCAAGGAGGTTCCCATGTCCAGACACGGCAGAGTCGCCACACTCGCCCTCGCGATCGGTCTCGCCTTCGGCCTGCAGGCGCAGGCGGCCGAGGTGCACGTCCACGGCGGCCAGTGCGGCTACAACAGCAACTACGACGTGCAGGTGACGCCGGCCGGCATCGACTTCAGCCGCAGCGGCGCACAGCCGGGCGAGGTCTTCATGCACGATGGCGCCCTGCGCGTCGACGGCCAGGCGGTCGCGGTGTCGGCGGATGACGCGGTGCGGCTGCGTCGCTACGAGGCGGACATGCGCAGCTTGTTGCCCGAGATGGCGGGCGTCGCGCACGAAGCGGTGGGCATCGCGTTCGATGCGCTGGCCACGGTGGCCGCCACGCTGGGCGGCAGCCAGCACCACCGCGACAAGCTGGTGCACCAGCTCAACGAATCGCGGATGGAGGCGTTGCGCGGAATGCAGGCCCGCATCGACGCCGACCACTGGAGCCAGCAGGACTTCGCCGATGCGATCGATCAACCCATCACCGCGGCCAGCAACGAGTTGGCCAGCGCACTGACGCGCAGCGTGATGTGGTCACTGTTCACCGGGCGCGCCAGCGAGCTCGAGGCCCGCGCCGACTCGGTCGACGAGTCGATGGAGAAGGAGATGAAGGCGCGCTCGGGCCAGCTGGAGGCGCGCGCCAAGGCGATCTGCCCGCGCCTGGCGGAACTGGATGAGCTGCAGCAGCAGTTCCGCTTCCATCTCGCCGACGGTCGGCCACTGCAATTGCTGACGGACAATCGGGACCGCAAGGGCAGGGACAGCCAGAGCGGCGCGGGCGACGACGCAGTCGCCACGCGCTGATACCCCCAGGATCCGTGCGCTCCCCGCACGGTGACATGCCGCGCCCGGCGTGAGCCGCCCGCGGCATTTTTTTGTGACCATCATCCTAGGCGGTCGCCCATCGGGCCATCGCTGCGCGATATCGAAAATCGCTCCCGGCGATTTTTGCCTGCTGGCTGCAGGGGCGGGGACGCGGCGGACACGATCCTGCTGCTAGGAGCCTGGGCGGTAGAAACCAAGCAGGCGAGGCAAAGCCCGTTTTGAGTCAGGTTTCGCGACGTTTTGAAGGCCCACAGTGGTTCTATGGGCCGAAAGCGGCGCGGAAGCTGGCCAAAACGGCGCAGCCGCAGCCGCTTGTGTTTCTGCCGCCCGGGCTCCTAGGCTCGTTGGCAGTCTTTCCGAGCGACCGCCATGCACGAATTGTCGACCCGCCTTGCCTCCGTGGATCTCTCCGCCATCGTGGCCAACGTCGGTCCACGCCTGCTTGGCGCGCTGCTGATTCTGCTGATCGGCGCGTGGCTTGCCGCGCGGTTGGCGAATTTCAGCCAACGCGCGCTGCAACGCGCGAAGGTGGACGACACGCTGGGCGGCTTCCTGCGCAACCTGATCTACGGCGTGCTGATCGCGGTGCTGGTGGCGATGGCGCTCGCCGCGCTGGGCGTGTCGCCGGCGCCGATGGTGGCCGCGCTGGGCACGGCGGGACTGGCGATCGGCCTGGCCTTGCAGGGCTCGCTGTCCAACCTCGCCTGGGGCGTGCTGCTGATCATGTTCCGGCCGTTCCGGGTGGGCGACTACGTCACCGCCGGCGGCATCGACGGCACCGTCGAGAGCATCAACCTGATGCACACCTTGCTGATCCTGCCGGACAACCGTGAGGCGATCGTGCCGAACGCCAAGGTGGGCAGCGACGCCATCCTCAACTTCAACCGCCGCGGCACGCGCCGGGTCGAGCTGAAGATCGGCGTGGGCTGGCGCGACGACCTCACGCAGGCGATGGCCACGCTGCGGCAGGTGCTGGTGGACGAGCCGCTGGTGCTGGCCGAGCCTGCGCCCGGCGTGTGGGTGGAGGGCATCGCAGGGCAAACCGTGACCCTGGTGCTGCGCGGCTGGGTGAAGAGTCCCGACGTGTGGGCCACGCAGACCGCGCTGCTGCGCGCGGTGAAACAGCGCATCGACGCCGGCGAGTTGAGTTTGCCGGCGACGGCGCACGAGGTGAGCCTGGTGAAGGCGCCATCGAAGGATGGCGCGGGGGCATGATGGTGCCGGGTGCGCTTGCACCAGCGACAAACCCAAAAACAACCCCATCCCATTCCTTCCCTGCACCTGATTAGCGACGTCGCTCATCTGCAAGTAGCCCCTCTCCCGCCGGGAGAGGGGTTGGGGTGAGGGTTCGGGCATGCCAGGACGTGTAGGGCTCGATG